>Ga0105047_10001139_pt1 | contig 46962 bp, 35 predicted proteins | sample MAT04_FD_78384 | JGI IMG/M metagenome (GOLD analysis project Ga0105047, IMG submission 78384) | Freshwater microbial communities from Lake Fryxell liftoff mats and glacier meltwater in Antarctica - MAT-04 (megahit assembly) | ecosystem: Environmental > Aquatic > Freshwater > Ice > Liftoff...
ACATCGAGCGTTTCGAGGGCCAGCGGCCGCGAGGCAGAAAAACGGATCAACAACAACAACAACAACAACAACAACAACAACAGCAACAGCAACAGCAGCAGCAACAACTGACATCGAACTCCGCGCAGCCTCAATCGCCACCGTCTTCAACAGCGCGGTCGCCAGCCAAACCGCAGGGACAACCCCAGCGACACCACGCGGTGACCGGCAAGACATTGCCCGAACGAAGTGTCTCACAGCCCCGTTCCAACTCGGCGTCCGAGGGAGACGAGTCCACGGACGGTGAACCGCGAGAGCTGGCGGAGCTGCCGGGTGAGACGCCGGCGTCGTCCGCGCCCCGTTCACGGTTGTCCGCGGGACGGGTGCACCGGGGCGGCGCGCAAATCGAGCAACTGGCCCGTCGCCGTTGGGGGAAATCGGAACCCTCCGCAACGATTGGTGTGGAACATGATGTGACGATTCGGATCGACGAGCAGCAGATCGTCGTCGCTGATGAGCATGTCGTCCGCCCGCGGCCCGGCGAGTCGTCCCTCGATCTGTTTTTGCGGACGCTGGAATTCGTCGACGTGGAAGCACAGACCTGGGGCAGGGCGCGGCCAGGTTTTTATTGGACCCCTCGCTTGCGATTCGTCGTCAGCCCGGGCGGTAAACAGTTGTTTGCACGGATCGACCCGCTGGCCACACGCTCCGGCCTGGCAGCCACGCGGGAGTACACCCTGGAAACGGTCGCTCCCGTGAATGCGGAGAAACGCCCATGAGTCGTCGGCCACAATCCGATCAGCAATTTGGGTCCGATTCGTTTCTCGACGTGATCGCGAACATCGTCGGCATTCTGATCATCCTGATCGTGATCGCAGGGTTGAAGGTCAGCCAGTCGCCCATGCTGCGAAAGGCCGCGCCCTCCTACGAGCCTGCGAATCCTGTGGCGGAGGAACTGGCTGCGGCTTTCGGGGACGATTTGCCGCTGGAACCGTTGATCACCGAGGAAGAGGACTTGCCACTGGTGAGTTCGCCCGCGCCGCAGTTTGTGCCTGAGCCGCCGACCGAAGAGCCTGCGCTGCTGGAGCCGCCACGTGAACTGGTGGGGCAGGTGCGTGAACTGGCGGCGGAAGTCGGCGAACTGGAGCAGGGGATCCGCTCTGCACAGGAACTGGCCGCCAGCGCGCGACAAAGCCAGCTTCAACTCGCACAGCGGCTGGCGCAGACGCAGGAGCAAAATGACAAGGTGAAGCAAAAGCGGCAGCAACTGTTGGAAGAGCGTGAGCGGCGCAGAACGTCGTTTGAGCAATTGCATACGACAGCCGCCGTGTTGTTGGAACAGATCGACGCCGAGGTGAAAAAAGCCCCGCTCGTGGAAACGTTGCAACATCGGGTGACGCCGCTGAGCAAGGAAGTCGTCGGGATGGAGCAGCACTACCGGCTGGCGGGCAATCGCGTGTCGGAAGTCCCCATCGCGGCCTTGTCGGTGCGGTTGAAAGACCAGATGGAACGCAGAAAGGAATGGCTGCTCAAACAGCGATCCTCGCAGGGTGAAGTCGGCCCGCTGGGGGGCTATGTGATGTCGTATGTCGTGCAACGGGACAACGTCGGCGTGATGGACGAAGTCCGCTACGGACAGGGGATGGTCCGCATCAGCGTGACGAACTGGCGGATCGAAGCGGCTCCCGGTTTAGCCGCGGAGACGGCGGATGAGGCATTAACTCCCGGTTCGCAATTTTATGAATCGCTGATCGCGGCCGATGAAGGCACGACGCTGACGTTCTGGGTTTATCCCGACAGTTACGGCGCATATCGCCGCGTGCAGAAATTCGCGCACGAACACGGATTCCTGGTCGCCGGCCGCCCGTTACCCCAAGGCATCCCGATTTCCGGCTCGCCGTCGGGTAGCAAATCGGCTGGTCAGTAGTCAGTTTTCGTGCCACGACTTGTCCTCAAGTCGTGTCTTCGATCGAACACGACTTGAGGACAAGTCGTGGCACGGTTCAACAATTGTGTTAGTTCAAGAGTGTAGAACACTTGCTCCGCAAGTGTATTTTGCACTTGCGGAGCAAGTGCTCTACATTCTGAACCACGGCCGAAAATCAATTTGCCGGCGGCACCGCTTTCGCCGTGAGGGGCTGCTCGGCGAAGATCAGAGAACCTTGTGTGGTCACGCGCAGGCGGACATTCGCCAAGGCCTGCTCGGCCGCGACGGCCGGTCCCTTGATGACCACGGCGAACGCATTCTGATCACCCGGAATGACGGCCGGCGTCACGACATATTCGGCCGGCAGTCCAACGACGGTGACTTCCACGGGGCCGGTGAACCCGGCCGTGCGCTGCAATTGACCTGTGAGCCGATGGTCGGCATTCGTGACGATGGCAAGTGTCGGCGCATCGACTTGTGGGGCGACGGCATTTTGAATCGGCAAGCGAAACGGGGTCGCATCCGCCGTGGCCTGCACGCGATCCGAATACGCATGCACGATGGCTTCCGCCCGGATCGCAAGTTCCACCGTTGCATCGGCGACTTCCACCGGTGCCAGAATCGTCACGTTGGGATTTGTGATCTCCGCCGCAATGAGACCGGCAGGGGCCAGCCCAACCATCGGCAGATTCCCTGCTGCGGGGTTGTTCGCGACGCGCAGCCGAGGAACTTCGGTCGTTGTGATTGCGAACCGGATCGGTCGACCGGCGGCATCGCTGCCGGGTTGACGGGTGATGACAGCGGGGATTTCCAACGGGACACCGCGAAACAGAACGGTGGGCAGGCTCGCCAGTTCGAGGGACAACCCGCTCGGTGCCGGGGTGCCGACGGCGAGCGTTTCCAGGAAGGCGGGCGGAGTAGAGCCAACCGGTGAGCGGGCGGTCTGGCTAACGGGTGGCTCGATTCCGACCGACGTGCCGATGAGTCGCACCAGCTTGGCCGTTCCGCGCGGCACTGTGCCGCTGCGGGATAAGCGGACCAGCGTCTTGCCGGAGATGCCCGCCGGGATTTGCGCCGGCGACACAACGATGCCGTCATCGCCGGAAACACGCAGTGCGATCGGTCCGTCGTAACCACGGCGAGTCACCTGCAATTCCATCAATGCCGTGCCGGTTGACGGCACATCCAGCACGGGGGAGGTCCGCAGAAGTTCAAACGAAGGCCGCCCCGCCGGCATGATTTCCAGGCGGTATAAAGCGCGTTCGCCGCCGCGATTCAGCAAATCGCGCACGCTGACCAGAAGTTGCGTTTGATCCGCGGGGACGGTGTACTCGAGGACGACATCGGTCAACGAGGGCTGCTCGGCCGACATCGCGAGGACGTTCCCCTGCGGATGCTGGAAGAGTGTGATCTCGCCATCCACCGCCGAAGACAGGGACCGCGTCTGCAATGTGAATTGGAGTTTCTGTCCGGGTGTGACTTGCAGTAGATACTTGTCACGCTCGCCGCGTTGCAGCAAGCGACCGTTGATGCCGACTGGTGGTGTCGTGGCGTCGGGAAATGTCGCGGCGACAACTTGCGGCTGGCCATCGGTTGCCGCTTCCACGGTTTCACGCGCGGCTCCCAACTGCACGACCGGCAGATAGCCATCGGTGTTGGCTTCCGCCGGCAGAGCCAGTAGGCCGAAACGGCTTTCTGGCAACGAAACAATGTTGGCGAGCCATGATTGACCGGCGGAAAAACCGGTGCCGATGGGTATCACGTTGGCTTGAGCAGCCGAGAACTCAGCGGGCAGGGTGGCGTCGAGCAATTTGAGATCGCCGATTTTCAACCGATAGACGCTTTGACCCGGCGCGTTGAAAGTCAGGTCGTGCAACTCGACAGCATAGATTCCATCGCGCGGCAGAATGGTTTCCGCCCGGCAATCCCCGCTCAACGAGTGATGTCCCCAACCGATCGACAACGGTGTGCCTTGTGCCGAGGTGATTTCCAGGACGGGGTTTGCCGCGCCGCCCAACCGTTTCAAATCGACATCGGCGACAACTCGCTGGCTTTTCTTCCCGGCGAAATACACTTTCGGCTGCGCACTGCCCGACAGCGTGCCGAAAAATGCCGCAGGCAAGTCCTGGGGCGCTTCCGGGCCGGTGGTAGGCAGCGGCAATTGACGCATGCGGTCGAAGATCAGCGGCAGGGGGCGGCTAATGCCGTTGGCGGTGGCCACCCAAATGGGGTACAGGCCGGGAACGGTTTGCGTCGGCGCGAGAATCTGAACCGTGAGCTTACCCGGCTCGGAGGCGGTGACTTCTGCGCCGATGCCAGCGACCGGGAAGAACAGCTTGGGTTCGGGGCCGAGTTCGCTGCCGGTGATGATCAGCGATGTCGGTTGGCCGATGGTGACTGCCGGCTGCGAGAGACTGGTGATCACGGGAGATTTCGCAGCGGCCGGTCCCTCCTGGGCGATCAGTTCCCGCACATTGGCCCCGGCGACTTCCAGAAAGAGTTGCCGGACTTGATCTCCATTCAAAGCAGTTGGGAACAGCGAGAATTCATCGACCACGCCGGTGAGATATTCGCCCGCCGTCGCTTCGCTGCGGCCGATGGTAAGTGGGAGCGAATTCGCTAGTTCCGCCGGGTTGATGTCGAGAATCCAGGCGTCATTGCCTTCCACGAATCCATTGGGGGCGGCCTTCGGTTTGAGGGGTTCGCCATTGGAGTAAAGTTGAATGCGAACATCGTCAGCATCGGTATCGGCATCTTGTCCTGGTGCGTCAGCAACTTGATATGTCGCCGTGAGGAACGTCAGTTTCCGCGTCGGAATGGCGGATTGTGTGCTGAAATGCGTCACTTTGTAGCCGCTGCCATCGCTGAGATAGACCTGAAGAATGTCCCCCTGCTGGGCGAAGTTGATGCCGAAGTTCGTGTGGATTTTGCCATCAACCTGCCCGCGCTTGGCGACCAGTCCATGATAGGCGGCGTCGGCGGGATCTTGCAGATTCACAAACAGCAGGCTCAAGGTCAGCGCATCGGTGCGATCCAGATCCGGTCCGTCGGCGATTTCGATGTATTGCTGTTTCGCGGCATCGAACTGGACGGCCCGCTTCCCGTCCTGGTTCCAGAACGGACTGCTGACGCGGGCCGGATCGTTGATCGGCTGGCCGTCGTCCGCACTCTGGCCAACGGTCGCCGAGTCCTTGAATGGCCCCTCGGCTTCGTCAAACGTGAGGTTGACGCTCGCCTGGCTGCGCAGCGTTTGCTGTGCCTCGGCGGACGAAGGTGCGGAAATGCACAGGGCTGCAACCGTATTGAACAGAACCCAACGTGAAACAGGCGAGACGAACATGGAGTGCGATTCCTCGACAATAGCGGGATGAATCGATTGAACCCGATATGTTACCGGCCGCCGGGACCGTTTTGAAGACTGCACGCGGGATTCGGCCGTTTTGCTCTCTGTTTTCGTAGGGTGCGGTCGAGGCTTAGCGAGGCCCACCGTTTGTGGCTGCCATCACGATGATGGTGGGCCTCGTCAAAGCCCTCGACCGCACCCTACGGCAACCTCATCTTGACGTCGGGTGGCCGGGGCTGGAGCGCTTCGCGAAGCCCCGGTGAGCGAGCGAAGACCGGGGCTTCGCCCAGAGCGGCTCCAGCCCCGGCCACCCATTTTCAAACAGGCGGTGCCCTGCGTCAACCTCGTCTTGACGGACTGGAATTCGCCGGGGTACAACTCGCGCGGCGTCAAAATCCCGGGATCGAAAGGTGGTTCGCATGTCAATCTGTCGTCGAGCCGTCGTCCGCTGTCTGGCAGGACTGTTCGTGGCGACCGCTGTCGGCGGATGTCAGACCTTGTCGCCGGCACTGGTGTCTTGCCCAATTTCGTCGGTCGAACAAGCCACCCGGATTCAGGATCTCGCACCGATCGGCATGACGCGCGAAGAGGCGGTCGCCAAGTTGCAGCAATCGGGCATTTCCGGCTCGTATGGGACAGCTCGCACGATCTATTACTGCGACACCTGGGACCAGTCCGACAAAGAACGCTGGCACATCAACGTGGAACTGCTGTTCAACGAGCAGGGCGAAGTTCACGGTTATCGCCCCGATCCAAAATCGGTCGCGGTCAACGGTTCCGACTTAAACAAACCGGAAAAACCGGTCAAGCAGGTCGCGAACGTGAGTTCGGGGACGCCGGTTGACCCGTTCGCGGAGTAACCGCTGCTCCGAGCGTGGGGCGTTAGCCCCATGATTGCGCTCGCAACGAAGTGGAACGCATATTCACGGGGCTGACGCCCCGCGCTCGGATAAATAAGCGTTACAGAATCTGCGTGCGCAGGCGTTGCAAGAGCGAGGCCGCGGTGCCGATGTCGGCTTTCTGCTTCACGCGGTCGTGCGCGATTTCTCGTTCAATCGTCAGCGGGCCTTGATAGCCGATCTCTTTGAGCGTCTTCAAATAGAGTTCCATGTTGACGTCGCCGTCGCCGAGCGGAACTTCCTGTCCCCAGGCGGTCCCTCGAACATCGGCGGGTGCCCACTTGGCATCTTTGCAATGGACGCTGCGGACATACTTGCCGACTTTCTTGAGAGCTTCAATCGGATTGCCGGTGCCGTAAAGGATCATGTTGGCCGGATCGAAGTTGATGAACAGATTCGACCGCTTGACATCGTGCAGGAATTCGAGGAGATGATCGGCCGATTCCTGGCCGGTCTCCAGATGTAGGTTCTGGCCGTTTTTCGCGACGTGATCGAGAATGTCCTGCATGACGGCGATCAGGTTTTGATAGCTCGGGCTGTTGCGCTCCGGCACAAATCCCACATGCAGGCCCACGCATGCGCAGTGGCACAGCTTGGCGAAGTCGGACACCATCTTCATTTCGATGGCCCGCTCGGCCCGCGTGGCTTCCGGGACGAGGCCGACAGTGCGGGCCGTGGTCGCGATGTCGGCGTAACTTTCCCCGTCGAACCCGGTGAAGACGCAGGTCAGCGTAATGCCCGCGGCTTTGAGCTTCGCAAGGAACTCATCGGCCGTCTTTTGATTCATCGAACCTCCGTGCGGCGAATGGACCTGCACGGTGGGGATGCCGAGTTCCTGGGCGACATCGAGATGCACGCCAAGGCCGGCATCAATGGAAGTGAAGACGCCGATTTGCCAGGGGGTCGTCATGGCGGAAGTCCTATGTTGGTCATCAAGAATATGGCTGAAAGTTGTCGCGGTTATCTTAAGCAGGGCACGGGCAGATGGCCAGCATCCGGTGGAAGAGAATAGAACTACCGGACCGGTGAATCGCAGAGAAGAGCGTAGGGAAAAGGACGAAGAGGGAATGAACCGCAGATTTCGCAGATCAACGCAGATTCAGAAAATTGAAATGACTCAGAAATCCGAAGAAGTCTTCCCGCTTTCAAAATCTGCGTTCATCTGCGAAATCTGCGGTTCGATGCTTTCTGATCTCTGCGTCTCGGCGACTCTGCGGTGACAATTTAACATTGTCTGCTCTGTGATATGGGAATCATGCGTGGCGTTAGTGGGGCCATTTGAATGGTTTTTGCGGTGCCACGCGCTTCGCGCGTGCGTGCATTATGCCGTGTGAAAACACGCCCGCGCGAAGCGCGTGGGCGTGGCACGGATGAAATGGACTCACTATCATCGGGCATCGTGGCGTTTGCTACCCGTGACAATTTTCGGACAAACAGGCTTTCAATTATCGCGGCGTGATGAACGACGAGACGGAAAATCTGGAGTCCGGCGGCGCGGCTTGGGGCCGCTGGGTGGGCGTGTTGTTGTGTCTGGCCGTCTGGTTCGGACCGACTCCGGCGGGAATGCCTCCGGCGGCGCAGCGACTGGCGGCGATTGCCACGCTGATGGCCGTCTGGTGGGTGACGAATGCGTGGCCTATTGCCGTCACCAGCCTGTTGCCAACGGTTTTGTTTCCGCTGCTCGGGATTCAGTCGGCGAAGGTCGTCAGCACGGCGTACTTCAGCGACAGCTCCTGCCTGTATCTCGGCGGATTCATGCTGGCGCTCGGCGTTGAGAAATGGGGTCTGCATCGGCGGATCGCGCTGATCACAATTAGCCTGCTGGGTTCGAGTCCGAAACGGATCGTGCTGGGATTTCTGTCGGCCACGTTTTTTCTGTCGATGTGGATGAGCAATACGGCGACCACGCTGGTGATGCTGCCCATCGCATTGTCGTTACTGAATTCGATGGGCGAACTCGCAAGCGATCAGCAGGGTGTTCCCAAAGGTGATCCGCAACTGGACCGCCTGGCGACGGCCGTACTATTGGGGATCGCGTATGCGGCGAGTATCGGCGGGGTGACCACGCTGGTCGGCACACCCACGAACATTGTCTTCGGCGATCTGTTTCTACGGTCATTTCCTGACGCGCCCCGGATCTCCGCGGGGGAATGGATGGTCGTGTGGGTGCCGTTCGGGCTGGTGTTTCTGATGTTCTGCTGGATGCTGTTGAGTTGGGGGTTGAAGCCGTCAGCGTCGATGGCACGGCTCGACGCTTCCTTCTTTCGCGAACGCCTGCGCCAACTGGGGGCGATGAGTCGCGGCGAGCAAGCGATGGCCTACCTGTTCGTGATCACGGCTCTCTTATGGATGTTCCGCATCGACTTTCGCCTGACGGAGACTCTTTCCATTCACGGCTGGGGGGACTGGGTGATCGCGGGATTGGAAGCGTGGCAGGTCAAAGCGAAACCGCATGAACTGGCCGATTGGGTGAGCGACGCCACGGTCGCGATGCTGGTCGCTTTGCTCATGTTCCTGATCCGCGTACCGACAGAATCGGGCCGCTGGCAAACGCTCATGGATTGGCCGACGGCATCGAAACTTCCGTGGGACATTTTGTTACTGTTTGGCGGCGGCTTCGCCCTGGCGGATGCCTTTCGCACCACAGGTCTGGCGGAATGGGCCGGTAAAGCCTTCGCGGAGCATTCGGCTCACCAGCCGGCGTGGGTGCTGGTCGCAGCGGTCTGTCTGATCCTCGTGTTCATGACGGAGTTCACCACCAATGTGGCGACAGTGAACGCGGTCTTGCCCATTCTCGCCACGGCGTCCATTGGTTTAGGAGTCGACCCCCGCTTGCTGATGATCCCGGCGACGATCTCCGCGAGTTGTGGCTTCATGCTGCCCATCGGCACGCCGCCGAACGCGATTGTCTTCGGGACAGGGCGGGTTACCGCGGCGCAGATGGCGAAATATGGGCTGGTGATGAATCTCGTCGGCGTGGTGCTGACGGTGTTAACGACGTTATTTCTACTCGCGCCACAAATGGGAATCGAGCCGGGAAAATTGCCCGCCTGGGTCTCGACTCGTCAAGCGCCGTGATGACAGCGGCGAACATTGCCGAAGTGCGTGAATTGCAGCCGCGTGATCACACTTGACATCAGAAAACGAACATATAATAGTTGCGTAAAGTTGGCCGGTTGTGCTGCTGGGTGTGAAAACGGACAATTTGTAAGAATTCTGTCGAGTCCGTAAGATCGTTAGTCGATGCTGATCGCGATCTAGGAACTACAGTCGACATTTTCCGCGGGATGCTTATAATTTACCCAAGCGTCAAAGATTCGCGCGATAACCGCCGCACCGACGCGCAAAGTACAATGCTGAATGAGTTGACTCCCGCCGCTGCTGTTCCCTCGCCCCGCTTTCCTGCGCGCAGATCGTCGCAGGTCCCTTTAGATTTCTCTGGAGTTGTCCCCGATGTCCACGGCGACTGTTGAAACGTCTCACCCGCAAGGTGGTAATGGAAAACCTCTCGAAAGCATGGATGCGGTCGTCATCCGCTTCTGTGGCGATTCGGGCGATGGCATGCAGCTCGCCGGTACTCAGTTCACCAACGTCTCGGCCGTCTTCGGCAACGACGTCTGCACCTTCCCCGACTTCCCCGCCGAAATCCGCGCCCCTGCCGGATCGCTCGCCGGCGTGAGCGGTTACCAGGTTTGCTTCTCGAATAACGACATCTACACCCCAGGTGACGAAGTCGACACTCTGGTTGCGATGAACCCGGCCGCACTCAAGACGAACCTGTGCGACTTGAAGCGTGGCGGCACGTTGATCGTCAATGAAGACGCCTTCGATTCCGGCAACCTGTTCAAAGCCCACTACGGCGAGAACCCGCTGGACACTCAGGCCGTGGCCGGTTATCGGCTGCACCGCGTGTCGATGACCCGCCTGACGCGCGACGCCGTCGAAGGCCTGGGGCTGTCGCAGCGTGAAGCCGACCGGTGCCGCAACTTCTTCGCGTTGGGGCTGGTTTACTGGCTGTACGAACGCGATCCGAAAGCAACGAAAGAATGGATTCTGTCGAAGTTCGGCAAGAATCAGGCCATTGTCGATGCGAACGTCCGGGCGCTTGATGCCGGTTACAATTTTGGTTTTTCGACCGAATCGTTCACGGTGCATTATCAGGTTGCGCCCGCGAAACTGGCTCCGGGCAAGTACCGCAAGATCACGGGGAACGAAGCAGTCGCTTTCGGTCTCGTCACCGCGGCCAAGCTCGCCGGCAAGGAACTGTTCTACGGCGGCTATCCGATTACCCCCGCCAGCGATGTCCTGCATGAGCTGAGTCTGCTGAAAAACTTCGGCGTGAAGACGTTCCAGGCCGAAGACGAGATCGCCGCGATCACCTCGATCATCGGGGCGGCTTTCGGTGGTTCGCTCGCCGTCACCGCCAGCAGCGGCCCCGGCATCGCCCTCAAAGGCGAAGGCATTGGCTTAGCCGTCATGACGGAATTGCCGATGGTCATCGTCGACGTGCAGCGCGGCGGACCGAGCACGGGCCTGCCGACCAAGACGGAACAGTCGGACGCGTTCATCACCGTGCTGGGCCGAAACGGTGACTGCCCGGTTCCGGTCGTCGCCGCGCAGTCGCCTGGAGATTGCTTCGATATGGCTTATGAGGCGATGCGCATTGCCGTCGAATTCATGACGCCGGTCTTCCTGCTGACCGACGGCTATATCGCCAACGGGGCTGAACCGTGGCGGATTCCCGATGTCTCGACCATGAAGCCGATCAAGGTCGTGCATCCGACGCAAAGCAACACCGACGAAGGTTTCAAACCCTATTGGCGGAACGAGAAATTGGCGCGGCCGTGGGCGATTCCTGGAACCCCCGGGCTGGAACACCGCATCGGCGGTCTGGAAAAAGCCGATGGGACCGGCAACATCTCTTACGATGCCGACAACCATCAGCACATGACACTGCTGCGGAAAAAAAAGGTTGCCGACATTGCCAACTACATCCCCGAACAAACGGTCAACGGACCGGAATCGGGCGATTTGCTGGTCGTCAGTTGGGGCGGCACATACGGTGCCGCGCGGTCCGCCGTGGAGGCATGCCAGCGAAACGGCAAATCGGTGGCTCATTGCCACTTGCGGTACATCAACCCGTTCCCCAAAAATCTTGGGGAAATGCTCAAACGCTACAAGCGCGTGATCGTACCGGAGCTGAACGCGGGACAGATGTGGTTCATTCTGCGGGGGACATACCTGGTCGACGCGATCAGCTATGCCAAGATCAAGGGCAAGCCGTTCCTGGTGAGCGAGTTGGTCCACGAGTTTGAACGAGTTTTGTCGGGCGACACCACACGCCAGGAATGGTCTTACACTCCGAATACTTGCTCAACCACCATCTCCAATAGCTAAGGTTCTGCATATGTCCACCGACACGTTACCGGTTCTGACGCCGAAAGATTTCGCCAGCGATCAGGAAATTCGCTGGTGCCCGCGCTGCGGGGATTACTCCATTCTCGCCCAGATGAAAAAGGTGCTGCCGACGCTCGGCGTGCCGCGGGAGAAAATCGTGTTTGTTTCGGGCATTGGCTGCTCCAGCCGGTTTCCGTACTACGTCAACACCTACGGTTTTCACACCATTCACGGCCGTGCTCCGGCGGTCGCCACCGGCTTGAAAATCGCTCGGCCGGACTTGCAGGTCTGGGTCATCACGGGTGACGGCGACGGCCTGTCGATCGGTGGCAATCACCTGATGCACGCCATTCGCCGCAACGTCGATCTGAAAATCATTCTGTTCAATAATCAGATCTACGGCCTCACCAAAGGCCAGTACTCGCCGACGAGTCCGCTCGGGAAAAAGACGAAGAGCACGCCTTACGGTTCGGTCGATGCGCCCCTCAGCCCGCTGTCGATCGCCATCGGCTCGGAAGCGAGCTTTGTCGCCAAGAGTGTTGATATCGATATCAATCACCTCACGATGGTGCTGGAACGAGCCGCCAAGCATAAGGGGACGGCCTTCGTCGAGGTTTACCAAGACTGCAACGTCTTCAACTCCGGCGTGTTCGAGTTCGCGCAGAAGAAAGATGTCAAAGCCGACAACTGCATTTATCTCGAGCACGGCAAACCGTTGATCTTCGGGACGAAACGAGACAAGGGGATTCGCCTCAACGGCGAAGGCCAGCCGGAAGTCGTGAATCTCAGCGAGGTCAAGGAAGACGACCTGCTGTTCCACAACGAGAAAACGGAAGAGCCGTCACTCGCCTTTATGCTGGCCCGCATGCGCTATCCGACCATGCCCGAACCGATGGGCATCTACCGCGATGTGCAGCGCCCGGTTTATGATCAGGAGATGGACAATCAGGTCAAGCAATTGATCGCCAAGCAAGGCCCCGGCGACCTGAACGCCGTCTTCAACTCGGGCGATACCTGGGAAGTGAAGTAGGTTGATGGTTGAGAGATGAGTGTCAGACACAAAGCCCGGCGATCACATCGCCGGGTTTCTTTTTTACCCCGCGCCCCGCAAACGCTTGCGGGTTCGCCCGCTTTCTTCGAGCCACCCATGCCCCACCTCCTCATCAACAGCAAATTCCCACCCTCCGCCGCCGAGCAACTGCGCACCATCCCCGGTTTGAAGGTTTCCTTCACCGGCCTCGCCGCCGCGGAGCATCACGGCCCGGTCGCGTTTCCACTGGAACTCGCATGTGATGCCGACATCATTGTCACCAGCGATCCGCCGCAAGACTTCGCCGAAATGACCTCCCTGAAATTCATTCAACTCGCGTCGGTTGGATATGCGCAACTCTACGGACTCGACGTGGTCTCGCGCGGCATTCGGGTCGCCAACGCCCGCGGCGTTTACGACTCGGCGATTGGCGAATGGAACCTCGGCATGATGATCGCACTGGCCCGCGATCTCCGGCAGATGATCCGCAATCAGGAGCGCGGCCACTGGGAGAAGGCCCCGCGGTTCGCCAACGAACTCCGCAGTCAAACCGTCGGCGTGTGGGGTTACGGCGGTATCGGGCGCGAAACCGCCCGCCTCGCTAAAGCCATCGGCATGACGGTTCACGCGTACGCCCGCGGCGGCATCAAACCACGCGGCGAAACCTACACCGCTCCCGGCACTGGCGATGTCCAAGGGGCATTGCCCGACAAAGTTTTCCTCCAAGGCCAGGAGCAGGAATTTCTCAGCGGTCTCGATTTCCTGATTCTCGCGATGCCCCTCACGCCCCAATCCAAAGGCCTCATCGGCACGGCGGAACTCCGTGCGCTGAAACCGACGGCCTATGTCCTCAACCCGGCGCGCGGCCCGCTCATTCAGGAAGAGGCGTTACTCACCGCGCTGCGTGAAAACCAAATCGCCGGGGCCGCGCTCGACACACATTATCACTACCCAATGCCCGCCGACCATCCGCTGTGGCAGTTCCCGAACGTCATCATGACCCCCCACATCTCCGGCTCCGACCTCGGCCCGCTGTTCGTCGACCGGATGCTGGAAATCACCGAGCACAACGTCCGACAATTCCTCGCCGGCCGGGCGCTGTGGAACGAATTAACAGCGGACGAGTTGGCGGGAAAGGGATGACGGCGAGCATCGCGGCGTCAGCCCGACGTGTCTTCTTGTTTTGTCCACAAAATCAGCTGTTGACATCCCCTATTATTTCCGACACAGTAAATTTACGAATCATAACTGAGGTCGCTGCAAGAAGTATTGATCTGCGGGGCTGTCATTACTGCGGAGCAAGAACAATGAGCCGAATGCTGACGTTAGAACTGAGCGACGAACTCTACTCCGTCGTACAGCATCAAGCGGAAATCGCCGGCACCTCCCCGCCGAGCCTGGTCGCCATGCTTGTCGAACGGCAGTATTGTCAAAGGCAAACTGCGCTAGTCCCGGCCACGGAAGAAGCACGCCAGGTAGCCCGTGCGCGGTTCGAGCGGCATTTCGGTGAGGTCGATTTGGGCCAAGCCACCGGCACCGAGAACGACCAAATCGACGTCGACCTTGCGCGAGAATATGCAGCAACACACGAGGAATTGTGATGCTCCTGGACACGTCGGGGTTGCTCTGTATGCTGCTGGGAGCGGTGCGGACGTGATTTGCAAACACCGTCGCTGACGCGTCCGGCTCTGACTCAATCGGAAACCGACTATGTCCCACGACTTCTACGGCGCGAACTTGCCAACTTTATGGGAATTCTTCGGACCGATCCTGCTGCATGTGGTCCTGTTGTTGGCCGGAATTGTCGCAATCGCCGGACTCACGCTGCGCCGCAGACGCCCGGCTCAAATGTATGACACTTTTTTGTGGTTCGCCTGCGGAATCGTCATTACGGTGGTCTTTCTTTCGTTGGTGGTAGGACAGCGGGATGTTGAGAAGTTCGTAGTGGGATTTGTCGCTTTTGTCTGGGCCATCACAGTAGCCGGAATGAGCGTCAGTCTTTATCGCCTTTGGACTGGCCGGAATTCGTCGGATATCGCAGTGACCGTGGGCTCGCTCGCGTTCCTGTGTCTGCTCTTGCCTTGCCTCATGCCAGCAACTCCAAGTGCCCGCGAAGCCGCGCGACGAACGCAGTGCAAGAATCATCTCAAGCAAATCGGTCTGGCCCTGCACAACTACGAAAATGTTTGGAACTCGTTCCCTCACCAACGGATCGGAGAACCGCCGCAGAGTTGGCGCGTCGCGATTTTGCCCTACGTCGATTCGGCTCCCATTTACAACGAATATCGTCACGATAAGCCATGGGACAGCCCCGAAAACGAACGGTTTTCCAAGCTGCAGCTAAATGTCTATCAATGCCCATCACAAAAACACACCCGCAACGACCAGGACCGCTTCCTCACCTCCTACGCCCTGATGTACGGTCCGCAGGGAATCTGGCGGGAGGATCGCCAGCCGCTGCAACTTGGCAAGATCACTGACGGCACTTCCAATACCATCACCGTGATGGAAGCCTGCGGGCAGAACATTGTCTGGAATGAGCCGCGGGATTTGGACGGGACCACCACGCCGGCGGCTGTGAATTTGCGCGGCGCGCAGCGGCATGAATCCCCGGCGATGGCGTCGTCGCTGCACGTCGGCGGAGCGCATGTTCTGATGGCGGACGGCAGCGTGCGGTTTATTTCGCAGAACATCGCACCGCAGACGTTGCAGGCGCTGGTCACGGCGGATGGTGGGGAAATACTTGGGGACTATTGAAAAGCGGGCGAACTCGCAAGCGATTGCGGGGCTGGCTGACGATTCGATGTCCAATTGACGCTGGCGGGTTCGCGGTTACTCCCCATCGGCTGCCGGGGCGAAGCCGCGGCGCATGGTGTTTTCGGTGATGTTGACCGGTATCAGAAACTGCTTGAGGTAATCCGGGCCGCCGGCTTTGCTGCCGATGCCGGACATTTTGAAACCGCCGAACGGCTGCCGGGCGACGAGCGCGCCGGTGATGGGGCGGTTCAAATACAAGTTGCCGACGAGAAATTCCTGCCGGACGCGTTTGAGGTTCGCCGGGCTGCGGCTGTAGCAGCCGCCGGTGAGGGCGTAGTCGGTCCCGTTGGCGATGGAGAGGGCCTCGCTGAAATTTTTGGCTTTGAAGGCGACCAGTACGGGGCCGAAGATTTCTTCCTGAGCGATGCGGGCCGTTGGCGGAACATCGACAAAAATGTGCGGGGCGATGTAGCTTCCCTCTTTGGCGAGCTTGCCGACTTCACCGGCGTAGAGCAGTCGGCCTTCAGTCTGGCCGAGGTCAATGAATTCCTGAATTCGCTCGGCGGCCGCGGCGTCAATCACCGGGCCAAGCAACGTCGCCGGGTCTTCCGCCGGGCCGATCTTCAGGGCCTTCACCGCTTCCACGAGCCGCTGGAGAAATTCGTCATACGCATCCGCGAGGACAATCACGCGGGAGCAGGCGGAACATTTCTGACCGGCGTAACCGAACGCACTTTGCATCACCCCCAGCACGGCTTCATCCAGATCGGCATCGCTGTCGACGATGATCGCATTCTTCCCGCCGAGTTCCGCGAGGACATGCTTGATGCCATGCTGCGCGGCGTGCGTCTGCCCGGCTTGTTCGTAGATCGACAGTCCAACGGGCCGGGAACCGGTGAAGGCGATGACATCGACATCCGGGCTGCCGACCAGGACCGGGCCAATATCTTCGCCGATACCGGGAAGAAAATTGACGACGCCATCGGGAATGCCGGCGGCGTGAATGATGTCCATGAGTTTGGCGGCGATCACCGAGGATTGTTCGGCGGGCTTCACGATGACCGTGTTGCCGGTCACCAAGGCCGCGGCCGTCATGCCGGTGAGGATCGCCAGCGGGAAGTTCCACGGGGCGATGACGACTGCGACGCCGCGAGGGCGATAGAAGTAGCGATTCTCCTCACCCGGTAAATCGAACGGATCGCCCACCGCGATCTGCCGCATCTGCTGGGCGTAATAGACGCAGAAGTCGATGGCCTCGGCGACATCGGCATCGGCTTCATCCCACGGCTTGCCACATTCGTAAACCTGCCACGCGGCCAGTTCAAATTTGCGCGTCCGCATTTCGCGGGCCATCAATTCCAGATATTCGGATCGGTACGAAGCATCGACGCGCGACCATTCGGTGAATGCCCGGCGGGCGGTGTCAATCGCGGAGAGGGCGTCATCCGGTTTCGCAGCGGCAATGCGGCCGACAATCTGCTCTTTGTGCGACGGATTGCGCGACGTGATCCAGGTGCGATGCTGGATCGATTTGCCGCCGATCTGAATCGTGTGATCTTCCCCAAGATCATCAGCGACTTGTTCCAAGGCGCGCAGCATTGCTTCGCGGTTCGATTCCTTGCTGAAATCGGTTGGCGGTTCGTTGATGAATTCCGGCACGGGGGGCTTTGCCGTTGGTTTCGCGCGCTTCGCAACTTCAGCAGGTTTCATCAGCAAATCCTCCAGCTTGACCTGTTCGTCATACGAGTGACGCAGGAATGAATCGTTGGACGTGTTTTCGAGCAACCGGCGGACGAGATACGCCATGCCGGGCATCAGTTCGCCGAACGGCGTGTAAATTCGTACGCGATGGCCTTGCTCCACGAAGACCTGGGCCTGTTCGCCCGCCATGCCGTAGAGCATTTGAATTTCGTAGGCCCCGGTCGGCACGTTCAATGCCTCCGCGGTGGCGACCGCATGCGACAGGCTGCGCAGATTGTGGCTGCCGAACGCCGGCCGCAGCGATTGGTAGTTTTCCAGCAGCAAACGGGTCAGTTTTTCGTAGTTCGCATCCGATTCCCATTTCTGCTCGAACACCGGTACCGGCCAGTTGTGCGATGCGCAAATCACCGTCTCGTAGTCCCAGTAGGCACCTTTCACCAACCGCACCCAGACCGATGTGCCACGCTGTTTGACCCAGGCGAGCAGGTCGTTGAGATCGCGTTCGGCATCATGGAGATAGGCCTGAATCACGATGCCGACATCGGCGAAATCGCGGAATTCGTCTTCGAGCAGGACTTCTCGAAAAATCCGCAGCGTCAAATCTTTGTAGGAATACTGCTCCATATCGACATGGACATAAGCATGGCTGGCCTGAGCCGCGCGCAGAATCGGCCGCAGGCGTTCCTTCACGGCGGCGGATGTTCCGACCGGATCGATCGGCCGGAAATAGCTGACCAGCGCGGACAGTTTGACGGAGACATTCACTCGTGGGATCGGGCCAAGATGATCGCAATCGGCTTGTTGCAATTCAGGACTGAGCTGCAATTGTTCTGACAGGCCGTGGATCAATTGCAGATAATGCTGCTGATAGGTTTCCGCTTCGGCCTCGCTGATGACCGCCTCGCCAAGCAGATCCAGTGTGAAAGCGAAGCCCTGCCGGCGGAGCGTGGTGACGGCCTCGAAGACCTCACTGACGTTCGAGCCGGCAATGAATCGCTGGGCCATGCGGGCGGCATTGCGGCGGGCATTATAAGCGAGCGCACGCGACAGGACCGAATCGGGACGCAGATGTTCGACGCCGAACTTGACCAGTTCCACAGCCCACGGCAGATGCTCGCGGATTTCCTCGAAATATTCCTGCAGATGCCGCGTGATGTCTTGATGCGATTTCAAACGGGGCAGCACATCGACGAAGCGGAACATCTGGACTTTGACCGACTCATCGGCCATCGCCACGCCGAGAATGCGGTCGTCCCACCAGCGGCGCTCGAATAGCGACGGTTGTCGGCGATGGAGCGATTTCCACACCGTCTGACCGATTTCGAGCGTTCGCGCTTCCACTCTCGCGTCGAGAGGAACCTCCTTCACTTTCGCCACGTCGGGGGGACTCCGTTCCAAATTGCTGAATCAAATCACCGTGCGGGGAGTTTATCACAAATGGGAGGACATGCGAACTCGCAAGCGAACATGTACCATATCTGGCGAGAATCCTATGACAGCCATCGACGACGACATCTCGACGCTGACGCACCAGATTGAACTGGCTTGCCTGATCGAGGCGACGGCGCGCAAGCCGGGTAATGTCCATCCCGGGGCCTCGTTTCACGATCTGACCTACCACGACTTTGTGACCGCCGCGCGTATTGCAGCCCCGAAATTGGCGCGAGCGCGCGAACTTGGTGTCGGGCACGCGGTGCGGGATGCGGTCGAGGCGACAATTCTCGAAACGGGCACGAATGTCAATCTGGGCATTTGCCTGTTGATCGCGCCGCTGGCGGCTGTCCCGGGGAATCGGCCATTAAGAACGGGCATTTTGCCGGTGCTCAAACAACTTTCCATAGACGATGCGAAACTCGTTTATGAAGCGATCCGCCTCGCCAAGCCCGGCGGCCTGGGCGATGCGCCGGAGCAGGATGTGCGTGACGAACCAACTCAAACGCTGCTCGAAGTGATGCAACTCGCCGCGGATCGAGATGGGATCGCGGCGGAATACGCGCGGGACTTTCGGTTGAGCTGTCTGGCGGCATTCGCCTGGACGAAAAAATTCCTGCACGAATTTCAACACGCCGCGTTGCCCTGGCCACAACTCGACGGCGTTCCCTTCACCGACTGGGAAATGGCGACCATCGGCATGCAACTGTCGTTGATGATGGTTCAAAGCGATACCTTAATTCGTCGCAAATGTGGGGATACCGTGTTTCATGAAGCGGCCTGCCGAGCGGAATTTGTGATGAAAGCGGGTCATGTGATGAACGCCAACGGCCTGGCGGCGCTGTCCACTTTTGATGGCTGGCTGCGAGCAGACGGACACCGCCGTAATCCGGGAACGACCGCTGATCTCATCGCCGCGATCTGGTTTGTGGCTCTCCGCGAGCAGTATGTGTCGCCGCCGAGCAAGGAGGAAATCGTGGCGCATGCCGCACTGATTCGTGATGCGGGTATAATCTGAGGGTGGGTGGGGTGATCCGCGAAACGGCAAGCATTTCTTTAACCGTCGATTAATTTGTATGAATCCAGATCGCTACCGTGTGCATCTTACGAAAGACCATTTGGTCTTTTCAGCGGCACATTTCATCACATTCAACGGCAACATCTGCGAGCGATTGCACGGCCACAACTGGCGGGTGGCGGTCGAAGTCGAGGGTCCGCTGGATGAGAACGGCTATGTGTTCGACTTCATCGCGTTGCGGGATCACACCCAGAAAATTGTGGCGGAACTCGACCACCGCATGCTGCTGCCGACGAAGCATGCCACGATTCAGGTAAGTGCGGACGACCGGGAAGTGACGGCTCGGTATGAAGATCGGCGCTGGGTCTTTCCGAAGGAAGACTGCGTCCTGTTGCCGATTGCGAATACCACGGCGGAACTCATCGCCGGGTGGATGGGCCAGCGACTACGAACTGAATTGCGACAGATTGCCGGCCATCATGTCGAGACGTTGCGAGTCGATATCGAAGAGAATTTCGGGCAATGGGCGCGGTGGGAAGGTGCGATCTGAAATCTCCGGCGGGTGATTTCACAATTCCCCAGGAAGATCGTCTCACAAGGAAGATCGTCATGACGAACCGAATCCTGCGACTGATGTTCGCTGCCGTGTGTGCCTTGCCTCAACTGGCGGCGGCGCAGAACAACGGGAACAACAATGATGTCGGAGGAATCCGCATCGACGCCGAGGGGGTGGTGTCGCTGGCGATTCAGCAAGACCGCGGCGGCAAGCTGGACAAACGCCGCAAGGCCGCGTTGGCGAAGTTTGCTTTACCCGGCGAGGTCAGCCGTCCCAGCGCAGCGCGCTGTGTCTCGCTGGTGAAGCTCGAAGCCGAGTGCGAAAAGTTGCTCGCGGAGGGCAAGCAATTCACTCCAGACATGCAGTACATGGCGGGACTGACACGCATCGACGAGATTTATCTGAATCCGGGCGAAAAGGATCTCCTGCTTTGTGGCCCGGCGGAACCGTTCGTGACCAGTGAATCAGGACGGGTGATCGGTCTGGAATCGGGTCGCCCCGTGCTGCGGTTGGATGACTTGATCGTCGCTCTCCGCGCGGTTCTTGGAGAAGGGGAGATCGGCTGCTCGATTGATCCGGTACCGGAACGGCTCGGGAATTTGCAGGCGTTTCTCAAGCAGAACAGCAACGCCGCCACACCGGAAATCATCGATCAGCGTTATCGCCGGATGCGCGAGATTCTCGGCCAGCATGACGTGCGCCTCTTCGGGGTGCCGGCCGATTCCCATTTCGCGCGCGGACTATTGGAAGCCGATTATCGGATGAAAACGCTGGCTCTCGGATTAGAACAACCCGGAGTCAAAGGTTTCAAAAGCCATCTGTCGCTCGTCGGCAGCGGGAATGCGATGCAACGCTGGTGGTTCGTGCCATTGTATGAGGAGATCACCCGGTCAGCCGATGGTCTGGCATTTGGTTTGGTAGGGCAGCGGGCGCAGGTTTTGGGGGAAGATGAACTCGCCAACGCGCAGGGCCAGCGCTCGCAGGCGGCGACGAGCAAACTCTCCACCAAGGCCTTTTCCAAGCAATTCACCCAGAAGTTACCGGAACTGGCGGAACGCATGCCGGTCTTCGCCCAGTTGCAGCAATTGATCGATTGGACAATTCTCGCGGCTCTCATTCGCCAGGAGCGGTTGGCCGATCAAATCGATTGGAAGATGGATTTGTTCACAGATGCGGACCGCCTGCCGCATGCCTCGTTTCCAGTCCCCACGCAAACCGAATGTCTGATCAATACGAAAGTCACAGGGACCGGGATCGTTGTCGGCCAACTCTCCGGTGGCGTGACGATTCGCCCGGAGTCTGTGCTGCTTCAAATGTCAGTATCAGAACAGACAGCCAATACCGAACTGGCGGAACGCCGCTCGAAGGTGCTAGAGCGCCCGCCCGCAGCCAGTCACGCCTGGTGGTGGGACTGATTTCGAGACGCGCGATGTCTTCAACTTGATCAAACTTCACGATGCACGGACTTCATTGAGGAACATGTCGATGTCGGAAAAGACTCCTTTTGTGATTGATGTCACGACGGCCAATTTTGAAGTCGAGGTCGTGCAGAAATCGGCCGAGGTGCCGGTGATTCTCGACTTCTGGGCACCGTGGTGCGCACCGTGCCGCCAGCTCGGGCCGATGCTGGAAAAACTGGTTGCGGAAGCCAACGGCAAGCTGATTCTGGCAAAAGTGAATACGGACGAAGAGCAGCAGCTCGCGGCGGCGTTTGGTATCCAGTCCATTCCCGTCGTCGTCGCTTTTTCGCAAGGACAGCCCGTCGCCGACTTCATGGGCATTCGCAGTGAAGCGGAAATTCGACAGTGGCTCGAACAACTTGTCCCATCGCCCACACAGCAACTGATGCAGGACGGGCTGAAACTCGAACAGACTGATCCTCAAGCCGCCGAGGGGAAATATCGGGAAGCTCTGCAGCTCTCGCCCGAGGAAGACGCGATCCGCATTCGGTTGGCCGCAGTCCTGATGACCCAAGGTCGGCTCGATGAGAGCCGGTCGATGATTGTGGAACTGGAGCAGCGGGATTATCTCGAACCGGAAGCCGCGCGCATCAAGTCCGAACTGGATGTCCGGCAAGCGGCGGCAGAGAGTGGCGGGGTGGATGAGGCCCGCAAATCCGCCGAGGCCGATCCGGCAAATCTCACCTTGCAAGTTCGCCTGGCCGATGCCCTTGCCGCGTCGCAACAGCACCGCAAAGCCCTGGAAATCTGCCTCGATCTCGTGGTCAGCGACCGAACCGGACCGGCCGGGATCGAGGCCAAAGACACCATGTTGAAGATTTTCCAAATGCTCGGCCCGGCCTCCGAATTGACCGGAGAGTTTCGCCGGAAACTGGCAACGGCGCTGTACTGATCAGTTCGCCAGATGTCGGCATGTGATTGCCGACGTCGGGAATTCCTGTGCCACGACTTGTCCTCAAGTCGTGTGCTTCATTCGTCACGACGTGTGGACAAGTCGTGGCACGGGCAGAGGAGCAAGCAGCCCGTTGGATCGAAATCCAAACGCATCCGAATCGTTAATCCGTTCGCCACTTTACATTTGCGGTTCAGCGTCTGTACGATAGCGCTAGGGATTTTGCCTGATATTGGGCATTTTAGCGGCGTGATGCAGATCGCCGAGTCTCCTGGAACGGCCGGTCAAACGACGACCGGCGAGGATTGTCATGCGTTGGGAACAGCCGATTCAGTATGCTGCACTCAGCGACATCGGCTTTCGGCGTCAGAACAATCAGGATTCGTGCGTCGTTCATCTCTCCAGTGAACGCGAACGCTGGGAAGAGCGGGGTCATTTGTTCGTTGTCGCGGACGGCATGGGGGGACATGCGGTTGGCGAACTGGCGAGCAAGATGGCGGTGGATGCCGTCCCGCATACCTTCCAAAAACTGCGTGACCTGGAACCGTTGGCGGCACTGCGAAAAGCCATCGAAACAGCGAACGCCGCAATTCACGAACGCGGTCTGCTGAATCGCGATTTTCTGCGGATGGGAACAACCTGCACGACAATGCTGCTTTGTCCCCTCGGCGTGGCGTTCGGCCATGTGGGAGACAGCCGCGCGTATCGTGTGCGACAGCGCCGCATCGAGCAACTCACGTCAGATCACAGCCTCATCTGGGAGCTGATTAAGCAACAGAAGGTGAAGCAGGAGGATGCTGAACGGCTCTATCCACGGAATGTCATTACCCGATCGCTGGGACCGGAACCGCAAGTTCAGGTCGATATCGAGGGGCCGTTTGAAGTCGCACCCGGTGATACCTATGTTCTGTGCAGCGATGGTTTGACAGCGCATGTGACCGACGCCGAGATCGGCATGATCGCCGGGGAATTGCCCCCCAGCGAAGCCTGCCGCTTGTTGGTTCACTTGGCGAATTTGCGGGGCGGCATCGATAATACGACAGTGATCGTCGTCCGCGCGGTGCCTCAAGCGGACGCGCCAACGGCGGATTATCCGGCGGTCCCCCTGGCTCAGCCCGACTGGTTGACGGCAACGGTTTTCACCGCGTTGGCGGCGTTGTTCCTGATGGGGCTGGGTTTGGCAACACTATCGCAATGGTTACTGCCCGGTTGCGTGGTGATGACCGGCAGTGTCGTCGCCGGGTTGGCTTGGGGCGTGATTCAGGCCCGGCGGTCCGACGCGGAAGAGGCGGTTGTTCACGATGCGCCCTCAACGATTATCTGGAAGCCGTATCGCTTCGCCTCGGCTCAGATCACGGCGCCGTTTCTTCAACAGCTCACACGGGTTGAAGCGGAACTGCATCGAGCCGCGCAGGAAGAGCATTGGCCCATCGACTGGGCGCAACACGATATTTGCCGCCAACGGGCCGAAGTGGCGCTACAGCATAAGCAATTGTCAGCAGCGCTGCGGGATTACGCCCGTGCGCTCGATTTGCTAATGACGGGCGTCCATTGGCAGCGGAAACAACTGCACCACGAAACCCGCTGGGGCAAAGGGGCACCGCAGGCGAAGACCAAGCCGACCTGACGACAATTCCCAAGACGGGCTTGAGCCGTCCGCCTGGCAGGGGTAGCATATTCTCGGTTCGGATGAACTTCCCCGCACAAGGATGTCGCGGTGTTTCTCACACGCTCGATTCGTCGGAAGCTGGTGTTGAGCCTGTCGCTGGTCATGGCGATGCTCGCCCTGTTGGCATTTGGTGCCTTGTCGGGACTCTGGTCGTACCGCAGCGTCGTTAACGACCTCGATTATTCGATCACGCAAGCGCCCCGCCGAGGAGACTTGATCGACGCCGTGGGCGAACTCTACGAGCCGTTGCTGCTGCCCAAGCTGCAGTTAGCCAGCGACACCGATTTTCGGAGACATGTCTGGGAGAAACATATCGAGGAAGCTCGCCGTGGATTGCAGGAATTCCACCGCAAACTTGATAAAGTTCCGCCGTCGCAAGTGGCGTTCGAGCAGCGTGAGACTTTGAATTGGGGCCTGCAACGGCTGCACGCCCAACTCTATAACTTTGAACGTCAAGTCGTACGCGGTCAAAACTCGGATAACTTATTACAACCTAGGCGAGAACCGTGGGAGCTGGTGTTGGAAATGGCGGAGACGGCGGCTGCGCTGCCCAGTCCCGAAGAACATCTTGGCAAGAAGCTGGATGAAGCAAGCCGAGTTTACAAATCTCGTTTCTATATGGTCTGCATCTCGTTGACGATCACGCTGTTCCTCTTTGCTGGCCTGATTCGCTGTGCGTATGTCTGGATTTTCGTGCCGATTCGGAAATTGCATTTAGGAGCGACGCGCGTCGCCCAAGGGGATTTCGACCACCGCGTGAAATTGACTGGCAAGGACGAGATGGCCGAACTGGCCGGAACATTCAACCAGGTAGTGGAGCGGTTCCAGGAAATTAAGGTCAAGCTCGACAAGGAAGTCCACGAGCGGAGTCGACAACTGGTGCGATCCGAACGGTTGGCCGGGGTCGGGTTTCTCGCGGCGGGTGTCGCCCATGAAATCAACAACCCGCTGTCGGCCATCGCGATGGCGGCCGAATCGCTGGAAGGCCGCGTCCGCGAAGCGGGGGAAGCGAAAGGGCCTCCGCCGCCGGAAGATGTCGCACAAGTGACGCAGTATCTGAGCATGATTCAAAAGGAAGCGTTCCGCTGTCAGCAGATCACCGCTCGGTTGCTCGATTTCGCCCGCGGCCAGGATGCCCCGAAAACCCGCCAGGATCTGCGGAAGATCATCGGCGAAGTTCTGGAACTTGTCTCCCATTTGAGTCAATTCCGCGGTCACAAGATCTTGTTCGACTGTCAACGTCCTTGTTGTGTGGATGCCAGTGGAGCCGAGATCAAGCAGGTTGTGCTCAACCTCGTGGCGAACGCACTGGAATCGATGGAAGGGCAGGGGGTTCTGAAGATTGAACTTGAGGAACGAGCCGACGAAGTGATTGTTTCCTTCCGGGACAGCGGCTGCGGGATGACGCCTTACGTCCTCGAAAATCTCTTCGAGCCGTTTTTCACGGAACGGAAATCGAGCAAAGGGACCGGGCTGGGGCTTTCGATCAGCCATCGCATCGTGTCCGAACATGGCGGGAGGATCGAAGCGCTGAGCGATGGGCCGGGGACCGGAAGTTGCTTTCGTGTTCATCTGCCGCGCAAGGCATCCAGTCCGCTGGTGCAAGCCGCTTGAACAGACGATCTCGGCTGCGCGATCTTCTGCCAGACGTGAAACCGGGGTTGTCACAATTACAATGTTTTGATATCACTCGATTCGATCATTTCTCTCGCTAAATTCCGACATCGCTGAACGATCAACTTAGCGGCAAGGATGCCGCTGACTTGGCCAAGGAGACGGCCCATTGGCTGCCGCAACTCATAAACTGCGGGTGCTGTTCGTCGACGACGAAGCAGCCATCCGCGAGATCATGAAGATCGAACTGCCGCGCATGGGGCATGAAGTCACCATCTGCGAAGACGGAGCCGCGGCACTTCGCGCTCTCGAAAAGCAAACCTTCGACGCGGCACTCGTCGACCTCAAAATGCCCGGCCTGAGCGGTTGGGATGTCATCGAGCACATCAAGAAGGTCTCGCCGGAAACAGAAGTTGTGATCAGCACTGGTCACGGCGATCTGGAAGCCGCGATTCAGGCGCTGCGGTATGGTGCCTACGATTTTCTGCCGAAACCGTGCAAGCTGTTTGAAATCTCTTCGGTCCTCAAACGGATCGCGGATAAGCGCACCCTCACGAACAAGACCATCGCTCTCGAAACGCGATTGAAAGCCGTGGAAGGTTCGCCCGACCTGATCGGCCGGACGCAGGGGATGCTGCGGGTCAAAAAGCTGATTGAAAAAATCGCGCCTACCGACTCCAGCGTCTTGATTCTCGGTGAAACCGGGACCGGGAAAGAACTGGTCGCACGGCGCGTGCATGATCTGAGCCAGCGGGTTCAAATGCCGTTCGTGCCCGTCAACTGTGGCGCTCTCGCCGAGAACTTGGTGGAAAGCGAACTGTTCGGCCATCGCAAAGGGGCCTTCACCGGGGCTGATACGCCGCGGAAAGGGCTGATTGAGGTCGCCAACGGCGGCACGCTGTTCCTCGACGAACTCGGCGAACTCGACAAGACGATGCAGGTGAAACTGCTGCGGTTTCTAGAATCCGGCGAAGTTCGCCGTGTGGGCGAGAATGAAGCCTTTCATGTCGATGTCCGCGTGATTTGCGCGACCAATCGCGAATTGTCGCACATGGTGGAAGAAGGCTCGTTCCGCGAAGATCTTTACTTCCGCATCAACACCTTTGAAATCCATCTCCCGTCGTTGCGAGAGCGCAAGGAAGACATTCCTGAACTCGCCCGCACGCTGATTGCCCGCTATCTGAAACGGCGCGACATTCCGGACAGCATTCTGGCCCCGGAGACGTTGGAAGTGCTGCTCCATCATGAATGGACCGGCAACATTCGTGAACTGGCCAATGCGCTGGAACATGCCGTCATTTTGTCTGATGGTCTGACAATTCGCCCGGAAGATCTGCCGGTCAGCATCGGCGCGACGACGAGCAAATCCGCGCCGGCATTGCTGCCGATTCACGGTGGGGCCACCGGGAGAACGCTGCGTGAAATCGAGATGGATGTGATCCACCAGGTCCTCGATCGGCATCAAGGCGATAAGCCGAAAGCTGCGCATGAATTGGGGATCGCCCTCAAAACTTTGTACAACAAGCTGAATGGTGATCAGTCCCGGGTCGCCGGCTGAGTTTGTCTCTGTGGACACATAAAAAAAGAAGCCCAGGAACAGCTGTCCCTGGGTTTCTTTGTGTAATCAACCGGAATTGCTGAAATTTGGCTTAGTACTGGCGAATCACGCCCACAACGACGCCTTCGACATCGACCTTGTTGCTGAAAATCGGTTTCATACCTTTATTAGCCGGTTCCAGGCGTACGCGATGCGTTTCTTTGTAGTAGCGCTTTAACGTCGCTTCATCGCCGTCGATTCGAGCGACAACAATATCACCATCGCGGCAATCGGGCTGCTTGCGAACGATGACGTAATCGCCCTCGGCGATGTGATCTTCAATCATCGACTCGCCTTTGACACGCAGGCAGAAGTGTTCATTGGAATTGAACAGGCCGCTGAAATCGACGCGCTCTTCCTGCTCCAAAGCTAGAAGAGGTTGACCGGCCGCGATAATACCCGACAAAGGCATGCTCGTCTTCGGCTGCGGAGGATTGTTCAGCTGAATCGCTCGGGACATGTGCGATTCGCGGGTAATCAAGCCTTTCTTTTCGAGGGCCTTAAGATGGCACATCACGCCGTTCGGCGAGCGGATGCCAAATTGTAAGCCAATTTCGCGGACTGTCGGGCCATACCCTCGATTGATAATCTTGTCACGCAAGAAGTCGTAAATCTCTCGCTGCCTGAGGGTGAGCGTTGGCTTGTTCGCCGGGATCATAAAAGCTCCTGTCTGCTTGTCTAGAATCTCAATTCGACATATCCAATGAACACAGGTATAATCTGAATGGACACTTGTGTTGATGGATATTTACACACATATTCCCACTCCCTCAATGGTACTGGGCAGATGTTGTGGAAATCAAGGTGTTCAGGATTGCCTTTGGCATGAATTACCAAAAGTTCAGGTGATCACCTCATCTTTGCTGCTTCTGCGTTCATAATTTCGCGCAACAAAAAAGGCTGATGACAGTTACGTCATCAGCCTGATATTCATTTCAGGTTGGTAATCACTCCGTTTATTTCTCGGATGTCGCGTTACCGGCGGGAATAACACCGGTGGAGCCTGCCGTCTTGGCCGCTTTGAGACTGGCGCGAACGACATCTTTCAGCTTCGACTCCAGGTCGGACGCCGTCAAACTGGTCTCCGCCACAACGCCGGCGGAATCGACGATCCAGACAGTCGGCAGCTGATTGATCCCGTAGTACGATGCCACAGGGGAGTTCCAGCCCCGTTTGTCCGGCTCGGAATAGAAAATCTGCGGCCAGGCTAAGCCAGTCTCTTCCAAGAACGCATCCAGTTGCGATTCATCCGTATCAAGACACACCCCAATGACCGACACATGCTTCTGAGCCTTTTTCAGCAGTTCCGTCATCGCGGGGAGCTGGTCGATGAAGGGTTTCGCTTCGGAAGACCAGAAAACGACCAGCACCGTTTTGCCTTTGAAATCCTCAATCGACAGGAAGTTGCCGTCGAGTGTCGGGCCGGCCAATTGCAACGGCTTTCCAATCAGGTTGTAGCGACGAAGCACGCCAGCAACTTGTTGTGCCTGAGGGGTTTCCGGGAATTTCGCCTTCACCAATTGGTAGCAGGTTTTCGCGTCATCCGCGAATCCCGCGGCGTCGCAGCTTTGTCCGGCGGCAATCAAAATCTGAGCGGCGCGGGAAGCATCATGTTGCACAGCGATCGCGCGCGTCTGATCATCACTTTTTTCCTCGTTCGCCGTCACAGCGGCCTGAGCCTCTGAGACCCGTGTGGCGAACAATTGTGCCTGCCGGGCGAATTCCTGAATCCATTTCGGCTCGGTTTGCGCATAGCGGACGGCATTCGCATGGGAAAAGTTGACGATGGTCAACGCCGCGGCGGACGCGATTTCGGTGTTCGGCTTGCTGTTCTGCAGAGCTTCGGCAATCTCATACAGTGCATCGACATCGGCCTGCTCGCCGGCCAATGCCAACTGCAAGCGCGCGTCCAACAGGTGATGCACGGCGGCATTGAAGACCACGGACTTCTCGGGGTCTTTGTGGCTCAATGCAATCGCCTGCTTCGCCAGTTCGATCACCTGCTCGTTGCGCTCCCGCTGAGCCGTCGCCTGTTTGGCGAATTCTTTTTCCGGATCGGCAGGGGGCGCTGACTGTTCATCTTTGTCGGTCGCAGCGACGGTTTTTCCCGATGTTTTGGTCGAATCTGTGGTCGAATAGGGCATCAGTCGAATGCGGAGTATCTCGCGGATGTGCCATTCCGGCGTGCCGGCTTCCGGTTCTTTGATGACCACGGCTTCAGTGTCATCTTCATCGTCGTCATCCTCGCCGAGCCGCGAATTGATGGATGCCGTCGGCGGCGCTGCGGGATCGTCTCCGAAGTCCGCATTGTTCGCCGTTTCGGTTTCTGGCGACGAGGACTGATTGCACCCCGTCCAAGCCGTTAGCCCGACAGTCAGAAGTCCAATTGCCAGCCACCCCTGAGTCAACCGCATGATCCCGTCTCCTTCCTTGGAGAACATTCAACTTATCTCTGGAAACGCCGGTGAAAAACAAGCAAGATCCGGCATCGTCTACACGGGTTGTACGGCAAACGTCACAATCAAGGCAAGATGAATGTCACATGCCGGGGACGCCGTGAGACGTGGGCAGAAACCGCCGAGTCGCGGAGACACAGATTAAAACAGGAGACACATCACCGCAGATTTCGCAGATTTCGCAGATTGACGCAGATCAATCACATGCGGAAGAAATCATCCCTAACTGGCAAACTTTCCCGTTGCAAATCTGCGTGCATCTGCGAAATCTGCGGTTCATTCGGTATTCGTATTTCTCCTCGTCTCTACGTCACTGCGGTTCAATCTGCTCCAATCAGTTTTCGCAAGCCAACTTCCGGCTATAGTATCACGAAACTTCATTCCGACATTCGAGACGTGACACCATAATGCCCCGCACCGATTCGCCGCCAAGAATTCTTGCTATTCATGCCCATCCGGACGATATCGAGTTCCAATGTGCCGGCACATTGCTGCTGTTAAAGCAGCGGGGCTGTGCCATCACTGTGGCGACGATGACGCCCGGCGATTGCGGCAGCGCGGAACTGGGCAGCGAAGAAATCTCCGCCGTACGACGTGCCGAGGCGAAGCAGGCGGCCGAGATCTTGGGCGCGGAGTGCTTGTGCCTCGAATTCCGCGATCTGAGCATCACACATGATAACGACAGCCGACGCCGAGTGACCGAAGTCATTCGCCGCGTGCGGCCCGACATCGTGCTCACGGCTCCTCCCGTCGACTACATGAGTGATCATGAAGTGACGAGCCTGCTCGTACGGGATGCGTGCTTCAATGCCTCCGTGCCGAATTACTTGACCCATCAATGGGACCCGGCACCGGTTCATGCGGGCGTGCCTCATCTGTACTATGTCGATGCCTTGGAAGGAGTCGACTGGTATGGCCGGAAGCAGCCAACCGATTTCATTGTGGATATTTCCTCAACGTTTGAAACGAAGCTGGCGATGCTGGCCTGTCACGATAGTCAGCGTGCCTGGCTGCGGAAGCAACACGGCCTGGATGAATACCTGGATGGCTGCCGGCGTTGGTCCGCCGCGCGGGGGCAGGAGATCGGCAAGGCTTACGGCGAAGCGTTCACACAACATCGCGGCCACCCGTATCCGCATGACAACCACTTGTTGGAATTGCTTTCATGACAGATGTCGCGCTGGACAAAATCAATGCGGCCGAGATTTGATTGTCGCGGTCCCGGCGTCGCCGACGCCGGGCTTTGCACGGTTTCATTGTCCTCGAACAATCTTTTTGGCAGGTACTTGCATTTCTGTTAGAGCGCGGTAGCATGCCACACGACCTAGGTGCTGAGAGGTGTGTTGCCTGTCAGAGAATAGGGAAGACGGTGTGAATCCGTCGCGGACCCGCCGCTGTATCCGGGGACGAACGCCGCACGATGCCACTGTCGGGCAACCGATGGGAAGGCGCGGTTAGTAGGCTGATCCGGGAGCCAGAAGACCTGCCTGCTGGTCGTTTCGCCGTCAACGTTCTGTCGAGATTAGCGACGTTGCCTCTGCGCTCAAATTGTGATTTCGATCACAATCTCAGGATCGTCTTTTCCTGATCGCTTGCGTTTTCGCACGCGAGTTCGCGCTGGCAATACGTCCCCGTCTCCCGGCGCGCTGTCGGCGTTGTGTCGACACCGAGGAGTTTGTCATGCGTCGAAATCGTCCCCTCTCGTCTGCGCTTCGCGCGCCCATCACCTCGCCGAAGCCCCGCCGCGCGTTCACCCTCATCGAATTGCTGGTGGTGATCGCCATCATCGCGATTCTGGTGGCATTGCTGTTGCCTGCTGTGCAGCAGGCCCGCGAAGCCGCACGGACCACGCAGTGCCGCAATCATCTCAAGCAACTGGTGCTGGCATTGCACAACTATGCCGAAGTTCATCGCGAGTTGCTGGTTCCGTATGTCACGGAAGACATGGCCCGGTTGAACTATCTGCTGGGAACAGGTTCCACGCAGGGGACGGCCCAATTCTGGTTCGGCGTTGTGAATTATGATGAGCCGGACTCGACGAAACGTCTGGATTTCGCCGCAGGGCCGCTCGCTCCGTACATGGAAACGAACTATCAGGCATTTCAATGTCCAAATTTGGGACCGTCACAATTAGATGCGATGTCATTCGGGCGACCTGCATCGGGTTACGGTTACAACGCCGAGTATCTGGCGCGAACGACTGGTATCGAATATGATTCGATCACCTATGCGCCGGGTTTCTCATCCATGCCTTTATCACGCCGCTTTCGTGACGTAATGCAGATGACGCAGACGGTCGTGTTCGCTGATGCCGGGCAAGTGAAATGCACGAACTTCTCGGACTGCGGCACGTATAACTCGTTCGAGGAAACCTGGATTATCGAACCGCCGAGTTATAACTTTCCGTCGGTTCATTTCCGCCATAACGACGCCGCCAACATCGCGTTTCTCGATGGTCATGTTGAAACACGCGGTCGCCAGAGTTGGATGCAGGTCGAAAGCAGCCCTGGTGCCTGGGACGGCATTCCCGCTGGTCAAGCCGCCAAAATGGACCAGAAACGTCTCGGCTATGCCAGTGATGGCAACCTGGGCAATCCCACCAAACAAGATGAGTTGTACGACCGCGAGTAGTGTATTGCCCTTCCAAAGCCCGGCGACGGCGTCGCCGGGACCTCTCCCGCATCGTCAACTCATCTGTCTGGAAAGGGGAACCATGTCCCAAACCGTCCTGCGCGGCTTGTTCGCCGCAAGCTTGTTATTGCTTCTCGGCGTTGTCGCCGCCTCCGTGATTTCCAAGCAGGCCGCTTCGGAAGGGGAACGTCCCCCGGCGGTTTTTATGTGCCGGGAGTCGAGCGAGATTTTCTATGGTGCCTCGCAAGTGAGTCCGGCTGTTCATCCAGTCACCGACCGGGCGACGCTGCTGCAAGCGGTTTATTGTCCGCAATGCGAAGTCTGGCAACCGGCCCCGCCCGCAGATCGACTCTACAAAAATCCGCAAGGATTGTTGTGTCCGAAATGTCAGACGCCGCGGACATTTACCGGCGAACTACCGGCCGATGCCACGGAGTTATGATTCTCAATCCAATGACGTGTGGTTGACGCACATGCTGAAATGCGTTGAAATCGGCCACACACAAGCAAATTCACCGAATAATCGACTGAGAGCAATCTCATAAAGGAAGTTTCCGCATGTCGCAGCTCCGTTGGAAGTTTATTGCCGCCGTATTCGCATTCGCGCTGGTGTGCCGTATTTTGCCGTATGTGTTGTACGAACTGAGCGCTGCCGGGTTCCCGATTGATCCGCAGACCTCGTGGTATCCGTGGAATTTTTCTCCTGTGGCCGCGGCCTGCGTGTTTTGCGCGGCCGTTGTGCCGCAACGCAGCCGCACGGCGTTGCTGTTGGGTGTGTTAATGGTCGGCGGCGATTTCCTGATTGATCTGATCACTGGCTTTCGCTGGTGGACCGTGCGCAATCAGTTTGTCCAACTCTGGGTTTATGCCTGCGTCTGGCTGGTTGCCGCTTTGGGACGCCGGATTCGTTCTCAGCCGGGCTTGCTGACCGGTCTGCCGATGGCTTTGCTGGGCGAAGTTGCGTTCTTCTTGATCACAAATTTTGCCGTCTGGATCAGTGCGCCGCTGCCCGGCAATGAACCGCCGATGTACGCGATGACATGGGCGGGCCTGTCGGCCTGTTATCTGGCAGCGCTGCCGTTCTTCGGACGAAGTCTGCTGAGCACCGCGATTTACGCGGGTTTGTTCTTCAGTCCGTGGGGTCTGGGATTAGCCGGGGTGACTGAACCACGGCAAACGGAAGTGGCTGCGGAGCCTGCGTATCAGCCGGTGCGAGGATGAATGGGGAGCCGCCGCATGTCGCGGCGGAACGCTTCCGCGAAACGTCGCGAAACATGCCAGATCATCGCATTGTCTCTCTGATTGCCAGCGCGACGGAAATTGTCTGCGCGCTGGGTTTCGAGGACCAGCTCGTCGGTCGGTCGCATGAATGCGACTATCCGCCCGGCGTGCTGAAGTTGCCGGCCTGTTCCTCGGCGAAGATTGACCTGCATGGGAACAGCCGCGAGATCGATGATCGCGTGAAGGCGGTTTTGAAGAATGCAACCTCCGTTTACGATGTCGATGCCGAGTTGCTGGATCGGCTCGAACCGACGGTGATCATCACGCAGACACAATGCGAGGTGTGTGCTGTCAGCCTGAAAGATGTCGAAGCGGCGGTGTGCGAGTTGGTCCGCTCGCAGCCGAAGATTGTCTCGCTGGAACCGAATTCGCTGCACGATGTCTGGAACGATCTGCGGCGGACCGCGACTGCCCTCGGTGTTCCCGAACGAGCCGAGGCGTTGATCGATCAGTTGAATGTCCGTCTGGTGGAGGTCGCCCGGCAGACGATCGGGCGGGCGGCCCGCCGTCCGACGATCGCCTGCATCGAATGGATCGACCCGTTGATGGCGGCCGGCAACTGGATTCCCGAACTGGTGGAACTCGCCGGCGGTACGAACCTCTTTGGTGAAGCGGGAAAACATTCGCCGTGGATGACGTGGGACGATTTGATCGCCGCCGATCCCGAGGTGATTGCCGTCATGCCCTGTGGCTTCGATATTCCGCGCATTCAAGTGGAAATGGCTGCATTGACGGAGCATCCCCACTGGCCGCAACTTCAGGCGGTGCGTGGAGGAAAAGTTTATCTCACGGATGGCAATCAGTATTTCAACCGGCCCGGCCCGCGTCTGGCCGAGTCCGCCGAAATCCTCGCGGAACTGCTGCATCCAGAGCTGGTCCACTTCGGCCATGAGGGCACCTGCTGGATTCGCGGGCCGTAGGTCGATTGTGCAGGGCTTCGCTCGATGCGCGTGTCTCGTTGTGCGCGGGTCTCCTGACCCCGCACATTCCCCGACCGCAGGTCTCCTCTTCGCTGGGGCAATGGCCCAAGCGGAGACCTGCGGTCGGAAAGACGGCGGGGTCAGGAGACCCGCGCCGAACGGTCCACCCGCGCCGGACGAGCACCTCTGACTTTGCATTTCGGCCGGGTAGTCCTGTACGATCACTTGTGAACTCTCAGGAAACGAGCATGCGATTAACCAGCGCGATCTTTGTCGTCAGGGGGCGTGCCATGCCGGTGACGATTTGCGGTAACTGCGTTCCTTCTCAACGAGACAAAAACATGCGATTTTGTTTGATCACCGGTTTGCTTATCGGCTTTCTGGCACTTGATGCGAGGTCAGCACAGGCCGAAGCCAAGTGGCAGCGCACGCAGATTGACGAAGTCTTTCGGGCCGAAGGGGTGGCCGTCGGCGACTTCAACCACGATGGGTTGAAAGACATCGCCGCGGGAGATGTCTGGTATGCGGCCCCCGATTGGACACGGCACGAATACCGGCAGCCGTTCGACCAGCAGGGTAAACCGACGACGAAATATGATGGCAGCAAAGGGTACAGCAACTGCTTCGCGAGCTGGGCGCGCGACATCAATCAAGATGGCTGGGACGACATCATCGTCGTTGGCTACCCAGGTGCGCCGTTTTACTGGTATGAGAATCCGCACAAGAACGATGGTCATTGGCCGCAGCACGAAATCTGGCACAGTGCCTGTAATGAAACGCCGTTGTTCACCGATGTGACGGGCGATGGCCAACCGGACATCGTCCTCGGGTCGCAACCCGAACGTCAGATGGGCTATCTCGAATTGCCTACGAAAGAGAAGTGCAAAGAGAAGTGGGCATTCACGCCGATCAGCGAGCCGGGCGACCCGAACGAGAACGGGACGTTCATGTATTATCACGGCCTGGGTGCCGGCGATATGAATCGCGATGGCCGAATGGACGTCATCATTCCGCATGGCTGGTGGGAAGGGCCGGCGGAGAAGGGGGCATCCCCGTGGACGTTTCATCCGCTGCCCATGATCAAGGATGGCGAAGACAAGCCGGTGAAGGCGTCTGACATCTATATCCTCGATCTCGACCTGGACGGCGATATGGATGTGGTGATGAGTTCCGCCCATGCGTTCGGGATCTGGTGGTGGGAGAACAAAGGTCTGGATCAGCCATTCGCTTATCATCTCATCGACGAATCGTTCTCTCAGACACATGCCATGTGGCTGGTCGACATGCAGGGCGACAGCACGCCCACGCTGGTCACCGGGAAACGCTACTTCGCCCATATGGGAAGCGATCCCGGCGAATTTGAGGACGTGGTGATGAACACCTTTGAAATTCGCCGCAGCCCCGGTGAGCAGCCGACCTTCATCAAATCGGAGATTGTCGCCGGCCGCGACACGGGCGTGGGCACGCAATTTCATATGACCGATTTCGATGGCAATGGCACATGGGACATTGTGTTGTCGAATAAAAAAGGCGTGAATCTCCTGCTGCAGAAATAAGGTCTCAACGATGAATCACCGCTTGCGCTTCGCGGTCACAACCGCCCTCCTTGTCCATTGCTCCGTCGCGGTGTTTGCGGCAGAGCCGCCGGATGGCAACCCGCGCACCGTCTATTTCACCGTGGGCGATGCCCAGGATCTGCTGGAATTTGCACCACTGGATTCCCGCAACACAATTGCCACGGCGTTCGAGACGTTGAAAACGCAATGGGCCGTGGAACGCATCTGGTGGCGTGGCGGGCAGGATGAAATCTGGGGTGAGCAGTTCGTCATTCGGCCTGAGAATCGCCATTTCGCCAAGGTCTGGGATTGGTGGCGCGATATGCAATATCGCAAAGTCGGCACCAATCGCATCGCCGTCGACGAAGCGCACAAACGAGGGATGAAGATTTCGCTGACGTACGGTCTGTTCGACAGCGGTTCACAAGCCGACGCCGGCTATTCGGGATTTCCGTATGCTGTCGAAGATAAGCTGCGGGTCGAGCATCCGGAATGGCGGCCCGTGAATCGTTGGGGAACGTGGCAGCACGGGGGCCCGATCGAATTCGCTTACCCGGAAGCACGCGAGGCAATGGCCACCTATCTGGCGAAAGCCGTCATTGATGGCGGCTATGACGAAATTTCGTTCCTGACCTATGCGGAAAATTTTTCGCAGCGCTACGAAGATGAATTCGGTTACGCCGAGCCGATTGTCGAAGAGTACCGTCAGAAATTCGGCGTTGATATCCGCAAGGACGATTTCAACCGTGACGAATGGCGGAAGATTCGCGGCGAGCATGTGACGGAGTTTTTGCGGTTGCTGAAACAGAAGCTCGCACCGCATGGCAAGGAGATCGCCGTCTGCGTGCATGGCCGCAATTTCGATCGGGCCATGCTGTGGCTGATCGATGGGGGCGTCTGCACGGCCGGCAACTTCTCGTGGTCCATCGACGATTGGCTCAAAGGAGATGTCGTCGACGAGATCACGCTGTTCTACGGCAATGACAACGCCACCGTTCAGACGATGCTGGACCGCGCGGACGCCGTGAAATCTTCGGTGCGAATCAGTGCTTATCGCTCACGGGGCCAATTGCCGGGCAAAACGCCGCGCGTGATGTTTCTAGGCCGCGAGATCGAGAGCGGTTACATGGCGGAAGCCTGGATCGATTACCCCGACGAGCAACTCTCGCCAGAGCCGCTCAGCAGTTTGGGAAGTGACGATATGTATGCCCGGCGGCGGGTGTTGACGCTGGCTTTAAAAGGGAAGTTGTCGCTGACGCCTGCCCAATGGTCGCATGCGCTGGGCGATGAAGATATCTATGTCCGTCGCTCGGCGTTACGGGCGATTGCCAGGCATCGGCCGGATGGTGTCATTTTCGCTGTGCGAGAGAGGCTGAACGATCCGGAGATCACCGGGCGATGTCTGGCGGCGCTCGCGTTGGCAGAACTGGGCGATGTCGACAGTCTGCCGGCGATTCTGGCCCAGGCCGCGGAACCGGACAGTACCTATCTCTTCCAGTATCGAGCTGTGCCGGATGCACTGAAGAAGTTCATAGCAGATGAGACACAGGCGAAAATCGCGAAGTCGCTGCTGGTCCAACAGTTGACTGACGAGCGGGAACATGCGCGAGAGATTGCGTTGTACGACTTTACCATCATCGGCGCGCCGGCCACGCCCGAAGTCGAACAGCGATTAACAGAAATCGTGTTGCACGACACGAGCGAATATGCCCGCGAACTCGGACTGGTGAATCTGCGCAGCAGTTTCGGTGCGACCGCAACCGTGACAAAAATCATGCGCCAAGTCATGCAGTCGGATGCGTCGCATGCCGTGCAAGTCCGCGCGGCAACGGCCTTCGCATTCATGCACTCGCGTCTGCCTGTCGATGCGCCGGAACGAACAGCCGCCTTGCAGGAAGCGATTGACTACTTCAAACAGTATGGTGATGGCTGCGAACGGACTGATCGCGATTGGGGCTGGCGACTGCTCGGCAACACGTTGCTGGAGTTCGGGCCGGCCGGCGACGCGGCTCTGCGTGTCGTCATGGCGGAGACTCAGGATCGTCAGGCATCGGACCGCGCGTGGAAAATCTTGTATTTGAAGCAGGGAGACCGCTTCTTTCCAATCACGCCCGAGGAAGATGCCGCCGCGCATGAGCAGCATCCCTGGCTGCGATGACATATTCCAAGGAGTCTGGACCCGGTGTCCGCGAGGGATTCTGATGTTGCGCCGGTGACACTGACCGTGGTGAACGGGCCGGACGCGGAACGGACTTGGACAATGCGTCGGCCGGGCAGCTATCGCATCGGCCGCGGCGCCGATTGCGATGTCCACTTGACCGATCAATCGGTCTCGCGCGTGCAATGCGAATTGCAGATCGACGAAAATGGTTACCAGTTGATCGACGCTTCCAGTCGGTGGGGAACTCAAGTCAACGGCCGCAAGATCGAGCGTGTGGAATTGCAGTCCGGGATGCTGATCGACATCGGCGATACGCAATTGCGAGTCACGCTCGCCGTGCAACCACAATCGACGATGGCACCGCGACAGGTGATGCCCGTGTCGCCGAAACCCGCAGCCCCGATCTCAACTCCGCGTCGAGTGCAATCGCCGCCGGCCACAACTTCGATGGTCATTGATGCCGCGATGCTGCCAGATGAAAGCCCTCCGGTTGGTCGCACGGTGGATCTCAATGCACTTGTCGGCCAACGGTTTATGCAATACCGGGTCGATGCGGTCATCGCCCGCGCGGCGAGCGGCATGGTTTATCGGGCTGTCGACACTCGCGACAACCGAACAGTCGCCTTGAAGATATTCTGGCCGGCGCTCTTTGAAGACGAGAAGGTTTCGGCGCGGTTCCTCCGTTCGATGCAGGCGATGCTCCCTTTGGAACATGAACATCTCGTCAAGCTGATTGCGGCGGGGCGTTCGCAGAATTTATGTTTCACGGCGAGCGAATTCGTCGACGGGGAGAGTGCCGCGCAGCTGATCACCCGCGTCGGCATCGCCGGCATGCTCGATTGGCGCACGGTCTGGAAGATCGCGCTCGGCCTGTCGAAAGCCGTGGAGTACATCCATGAAAAACAGGTACTCCATCGGAATTTGCGACCACATAATATGCTGATCCGTAAATCCGATGGCAGCGTCAAGCTCGGCGATTCCATGCTCGCCAAATCGCTCGAACAACTGGGGCAGGATAAGGTCACTCAACGCGGCGAGATCGTCGGCGATCTCTATTATTCCGCGCCGGAGCAAGTGTCTGGCGGCGTAGTTCTCGATCAGCGGACCGATTTATACTGTTTGGGCGCGGCGATTTACGCACTGTTGACCGGCAAGCCGCCGTTTTTGGGCGGACCCGCGGAACTGATTAACCAGATCATGAACGTTCCGCCCGAACCGCCGACGAAAACGCATCTGACGATTCCCGCCAGCCTGGAAGGAGTCGTGCTGCGGTTGCTCGCCAAGCACCCCGATGGTCGTTATGCGAATGCGACATTAGTGCGTCGCGATCTGGAGCGCGCGGGCCGGTTGGAAGGCTTGACGTGATTCGCCTGCAAAGTGTGCTGCTTGATTCACCCGTTTTCGCAGCCGCCAAAATTGTGCAGCAGTTGATTCGCGACCGCTTGCGGACAGGACCAAACCAGGAAGAACAGCGCTTCACGAGACAACCGCTCGGCTGAATGTCCGACGACAAAGCCGGCCCCTTTCGACGCTGTTAATAATGCCTGCGAAGTGCGCAACGCCAAATCGGTGGCCCGCGTCCGTAATTGCTCCGGGCTTGCGTACAGACCAGATGATTCTGCGGCTTGCAGCAGATCGGCGCGCAGCGACTTCACTTCGCTCATCAGTGCCGTGGCGATTGGTTCGAGCGCCGGACGTTGAGCAGCTTCATCAGACAGAAAATCGAGCCCCGCCCAGGCGTGTCCGATTGCCAGTGCGGACGTTGTGAGAGAACCGGCCCCACCAGTCGAGACATGCCGAATCACGTCCACAATTGGTCCGGCGATTAGTTCATCCTCAGCAACGAGGACATCAGTCAGAACAACAGGTCCAGTCTCGGAACCGGATAATGCCAGTAACGACATCGAGTCTGCGCAGGTGACCCCTTCGCGGTCAGTGGGGACAGCGGCGAGAATCTGCCGGCCGTCATCCAACGTCCCGCCGATCACCAGCACATCTGCGTGACTGCCCCCTGTCACCCACGGGACTTCCCCGCTCAGTACATATCCTGCTGATGTGACTTTCGCTGTCACCGCCGGCTGCGCGGCGTATTGACGCGAAGTCGTTAAATGCGAGATGCCGACCGTGGCGAACCATTCACCAGTGGCCAATCCCGGCAGCCACTGCTGTCGCAGTGGGGGCGAATCAGCCGCTGCGATGCGCTGACAGGCGGCCTGGAACTGGCTCAGGATGAACGTGGTTAGCAGATCGCCCCGCGCGAGTTCCACGGAGTTTGTGAGCAACTCGTGCGGAGAAAGTGAGGTGCCGCCGTACTCCTTGGGAATCATCCAACTCGTAACGCCTGTCGAGCAGACCTCGTACCACGACACCTGAGGCCAGACGGCATCGGATGTGGTCGCTCGTTGTTGCCAGCGAGTGCGGAGGAGTTCAGCAACTTCGTGCGGCGTCACTCCGGCAACCGTTCCCGTTCGACAAACGCCATTTCCCCGGTGCAGGCTTCCATGAAGGCAACGAGATCGGCCTTATCCTGGTCCGTGAGATCAAGCTTCTTGATCTTGTCGCTCAGCGTCGGATTCGGATGGCCCCCTTTGGCGTACCATTCGACGACTTCCAGCAATGTTTTCTGGCTGCCGTCGTGCATGTAGGGAGCCGATTGCGTGATGTTGCGAATGGTCGGCGTCTTGAACGCTCCCTGATCCTTCTCGTCTTTGGTGACTTCATAACGTCCCAAATCCGGCTTCTCCACTTCCATGCCGACGCCGATGTTGTGATACAACTCATCGGCGAAGTTCGCCCCGGCATGACACGCCGTGCAGTTCGCTTTGGTTCCGAAGAACAACGCCTGTCCGCGGATCGCACTTTCCGACATCGGATGCGCGTCGGAGTCCGCTTTCAGTTTCTCGTATTTGGCATACAACTCGGCGTCCTCTTCTTTGAGGTCGGCTAAGTCTTCTTCTGTCGGATACTGATCCAGGAATGGTTTCAGCGCGGCGTAATAATCGTACGGAGCAGGGCCGGTGACGAGTGAACGTTCAAAAGTCGCGATGGCCTGTGCGACAGTGTCGATATTCACGGAATCCGGACCGTAAATCGCCTCGAATTGCATCTTATAACCGTCTATCGCATCCACGCACTTAACACAGGCTTCATGGGTGTTGCCCATCTCGATCGGGTTGGCAATCGGTCCCTTCGCTTGTTCTTCGAGACTGGCCGCTCGACCATCCCAAAACTGTGCGCCACTGAGAATGCGATTGTACGAGACGGGAGAGTTGCGGCCACCTTCCTGTCCGCCAATGCCGACGCCGAACCGCGTGTGGGCACCGTATCCCTGATCCGGATGATGGCAACTCGCGCAGCTGACAGTGGCATCCGCACACAAGCGCGAATCGAAATAAAGTTGCCGTCCGAGTTCGATTTTCGCCCGCGTCATCGGGTTGACATCTAATCCCGTGATCTTGCTGGCCGCCAGACTTAAACCGAATGGCAGTTCTACTTCCAAAGGATCATGAATTCCCGGCGTGTCGAGCCAAGCTTGGATTTGTGCAATCGTCAGCTTTTCATCACCAGGAATCCCCACGGTCAACGACGGATCGCCCAAGGTCACTTTGGCAGTCTCAGTCGGGAAGGGCTTTCCCGTGGCCTCGGGCGTGGGCGTTGCTGGATCTGCTGTGGTGGCTGCGGATGTCTCTGTGGTTGTCACAGCAGTGGGAGCAGAGTTTTCCGACTTTGCGGCTGGAATAGACTCCGGTTTGGCCTCCGTCGGCGACGGCTTCTCAGCCGTCTGCTGGGGAGCGGATTCCGCACAACCAATCGTGAGACAAAGGCACCCGGCCGAAATCCAAGCGGGAATCGAATGAGCAATTTTCACGGCGACTCGTCCTTCAATGATCCTACGTTCAATCCGAGGAATTAGATGAATTGTAGTGGCCGCAGTTCTGATCGACAAGCACGTCGAGATGTGGTGAAACCCGCATCGGATTGCGGACGATGAACTCTGGGATCGAACCTCACCTGAAAATTGCGTGTCATTCGACTTGCCGCGGCGCGCGAAAATTCGTATCGTGCGGTCGCAAACGACACCAGCCCAGGTGGCGGAACTGGCAGACGCGCTAGGTTCAGGACCTAGTGCCCTCACGGGCTTGCAGGTTCGATTCCTGTCCTGGGCATCATGCGGCGAAAGGGTTTACGACAAACAGTCGTGAACCTTTTTTTTCGCAATTCACATGGGGGCAGTTTGGGGGCCGTCGTTGGGAATATGTTGCAACTGTGTCGATTAGGGTACTTACGACAAGGGAACACTGGAAACGCATTATGGCTTGGTTCGATTAGCGTCACAGTCTGTTTCACTTTTGCCACCGTCACGGCGGATGCCATGCATTGCCAGCGCGAGAGGGCGGAGAAGATCATCGTGAAAGAAGCGGATTACCTATTGATGGTCAAACGCAATCAGGTCGCGCTCGAAGCGGCGGTGCAAAAGGCCTGGATTTAGGCGTTTAAGACCGACGATCCGCAGCTGCGGGTCAACGCACGGCGAAGGAGAACAACTGCGGCCGCCGCGAGACGCGGCAAGTCGCCGTACTCCTCAAGCCGAAGAACTTGGCCGTTTTCGCACGCTGGGCGGGAGTGAAAACCAACGGCAGCATTGACCGCACCCGCGAGATCGACGGCCGGATGGAGGAATCGCCCGAATTTTTCACCACCAACCTGCTCTGCAAAGTCCGCCATATTGCGCGGCATCTGCGTGCCGATTTGAGCATTGAGAATTCGCGGCAACACGTCCTCGATGTCACATTGAAGGAAGATGCGAGCCGCATTCGCAAGGGAACAGGACAGGAAATTTGTTCTATCGTTTCGCTGAGTGGCACGCAGCATTTTGCTACAGGACACTACGTTCAAAGCGAGCATTCGCGGCAAACGCAAACGCTGCGGCGGGAACGAACCCGCCTTTGATAAGCTCATCACTGGTTTTTCAGGGTTGAAGCGCTCGATTGCCCGGCTCGCAGGCCCCTTCAAAACTCTCCCACAATTTCATTTCCCGCCAGGGTGGCGAGTGCCCGGTAAAGGCCGAGGGCCATATTTTCGGAGAGAAAGCGCGTGCTGCCGTCGGCGAGGGCGAATTGCGATCCGCCGGTGTGCCGGCTGCGAAATCCGTTGCGGCCTTCCCAGTCGCCGGGGGCGTAGAATGCTCCATTCGGCCGCCGGGCGTTGATGGGGATGGCGGCGGTGGCGCTGGCTTCCACTGAATGCGCCCAGGCATATCCCATTCCAAATCGCCCGTTGCCGGGGTCGTTGGGGTGATACTCCTGCTCTCCGATCAACAGCGTGTTCGTCGTGCCGTCGACAAAGTCTCGCCAGCGCGCCGGGCGAACCCAATTCATCGCATACAAGGGTCCGTCGCCATTTTCCCAGGGGTCGCAGCCGCCACCGTTCACGCTGTTATTGGGCCAATCCCCGGAGCAGAAATTCGCGCCTTGAACGCCTTTGTAATTCGTCATACCGACCAAAGGATTGGTCCGTAAATAATGAGAGAGTTCGTTGCGGGCCGAACCGCCGGACAATCCATCGGAAGGACAATTAAAGACGGACACGGAAGCCGCGAGTTGCGGGCTGTCTTTCAATTTCACATGGGGAATGTTCGCGGCGTTCCAGAGCGGGGCTTGACCGATGTAAGGGAGGATTGTCGCCAGCCAGCTCCAGGAGTATGAGTCTTCAAAGCCATAATTCCAAAACGCGGTATAGGCGTAATCGCCATAACGATTGATGGGCAGTGTTGTGAATGTTGACTCGTAATTGTGGACGGCCAACGCCAGTTGTTTCAGATGAATCTTGCACTGAATGCGACGCGCGGCTTCACGAGCCTGCTGCACGGCGGGCAGCAACAAGGCGATCAAAATGGCGATGATGGCGATCACGACGAGCAACTCGATCAGTGTGAACGCCGAACGCCCGCTCTGGCGATCACTTCGATCAACGCGGGGAGTTTTCATGGCTTGTAAGCTCCAGATCGTAGGCCTTGGATGCAGGCTGAGCGACCACATCCAGCCGCAGGGGAGTCTGCTCCGACAGATTGTAGCGAGCCGGCACAATTGACGTGGGCAAAGCGGGATGCGGAGCGCCGGATGAATTGGTTGCGGCCTCTGTCGCGAAGACCACCACTTTATACGATCCCGGTGGCGCGCCGGCCCGACGATTGGTGTATATCACATATTCGCCAGCCGGTTCGATGATCCCCGTCGGCTGATGCCATGACGCGTTTGATTCGGGTCGCAGTGTCACCGAGCCGCGCGGCAGCGGACGGCCATCAAATGTGATGCGGCCCCGAACCGGGTACAGCAAATCTTGCGGCTCACCCTCACAGCCGATGGAAGCCAACAGTCCACTCAGCAGGCACAGGCATCGCCCAGCGGGACTGACCATGAGATAACGACCAGTCGTGATGAGATCGCAGATCAAACCAGCTCTTTAACCGGTTCCCGGTCGTCCAGCAGATACACCGGCCGGCCTTGGAAGTCGGGGAAGGTGCTGGCGGGGTCGATGCCCAGGACGTGATAGATCGTCGCGAGGATGTTCTGCGGCGTGTAGGGTTTCGTTTTCACCCGCTCGGCTCGGGCATCGGTCGCGCCGATCACCTGGCCCATTTTCAGGCCGCCGCCGGCAAGCAGCGTGAAGCCGGCTTCCCACCAGTGGCCGCGGCCCTCGGCATATTTGCTGCCGAGCGCGCGGGCTTCATCGCCAATCCGCGGCGTGCGACCGAATTCGCCCCACACGACGACGAGGACATCCTGATCCAGGCCACGCTCGTATAGGTCGGTCAATAATGTGGAAATCGCGAGATCATAATCGGGTAGCAGTTTCCGCATGTGCGAAAAATTGTCGGCATGCGTATCCCACACGCCATAGATCGGCCGACCGGGCGTTTTGCTGAGGAACCCCAGCGACACCGTAACGACCGATACGCCGGCTTCGACGAGCCTACGGGCGGTGAGCAGATCGGGGCAGCCCTCGAATCGCGCGCGAACCTGCGGGTCTTCACGCTCCAGATCCAGCGCGCGATACACGCCGCCGGATGAGATCATGCCGAAGGCTTGCCGCTCGAATTCGTCGAGGACCGAGAACTCACGACCCGACTCGGCGGCCCGGCGCGTTTGATCGAATTGAGCCAGGAGCGATTGCCGTTTGGCGAGCCGCTCGGCCGTCACGCTTTCCGGCAGTCGCAAATTGGCGAGCCCCGGTCCCGAAGGACGGAACGGAGCGTGTTGTGCTCCGAGATATCGCGGCACTTCGGGGTCGTCAGTCTCCGGCACCACCCGCATGTCGTTCAGATTAACATACGGCGGTAACGCGGCCGCGGCGTCGTGACGCAGCTTACTCACCACCGAGCCAAACACCGGCCATTTTTCCGCACTGCGAATCTGCCCGGTCTGTGCGGACGGGTATCCGCTCAACAGTTCATACGGATCGTGTCTGCCCAGAAACGTCATGCTGCGGATCAGCGAAAATTTGTCGGCGATCTGCGCCTGCAACGGCATCAATTCGCAGATGTCGAGACCGGGGACGTTGGTCGCGATTGGTGCGAACTCGCCCCGGAATTCCGCGGGGGCCTCGGGCTTCATGTCGTACATGTCGATATGACTCGGCCCGCCGGGCAGGCAGATCATAATCACCGACTTCGCGGTTGGCTTGGCCTCAGCGCGGGCTTGCAGCCGCAGCACATCGGCCAGGCCCAGCCCCCCGAGTCCCAGACTGCCGATTTGCAGCACCGAACGGCGATTGAGCGTCGATCGTCGCACCGAGATTGGCCCGCCACAGAGAGATCACTGCCTCGCAACCGATATAGCGTCTCGTCGCGATCTGGTTGTGTCAACGTCAAACGGAATTCGATGAAGCTACAACGCCACCTTGCCGTGGATTTTCGGGTCGTGATCCACATCGGGCCGCGTGCCGCTGAGGTAGGCTTTGCCCGCCTCGATCAGATATTTGATGCCGCTAACGCCGCTGTTGTCCCAGTATTCCCCGGCTTCCGCCTGGATTCGCAGCAGGACAAGCGACGGATCGTCCTTACCGCCGGGGAACCAGATTTTCCACGACTCGTTCCATAGCTCAGCGATTTTGCGACGGTCATCGACGGGTGATATGGTGCCGCTGAGAGAAACGAATTTGGTGCTGGACTGCATGGTGACATTGACCTGGTTGTCGACGGCGACCTCATCCATTTTCGGCGAGTGCTTCTGGGTCAGCAGCCAGACGTTCCCGCTGTCTTCAATCTGAGCGACGGCCATCGGCCGCGAGCGGAGTTGCCCGCCCGGTGTCCGCGTGCCCAGCATGGCCACGCCGAAGTCTTTGAGCAGATCATGCAGTTTTTGATCGGGTGTGGGTGTCATGAAAGTCCTCGTGTGAACAGTGCCGCTGAAATTCAGAATCTTGGATGTACGCAAATTCCAGACCGGTGACCGACTTCAGATTACGAGTTTTCTCAGCGGAAAAACTGTCTGGTGACAAGGCGCACTGAATGCTAATCCGCCAACACGCTGCCCGCCTGAGCCGACCAACGGAGAGTTGCGGGAAGCTAGTGCTGTGTCACGTCAAGATTTTCGGGTAAACGGACTTGAGTTTGCCGCGGGCGTCTTGGACTTTCATTTGCCAGTCGACGCCGCGTTGGGTGGCGTTGATGGCGGTGGACCACGCGG
>Ga0105047_10001140_pt1 | contig 46950 bp, 39 predicted proteins | sample MAT04_FD_78384 | JGI IMG/M metagenome (GOLD analysis project Ga0105047, IMG submission 78384) | Freshwater microbial communities from Lake Fryxell liftoff mats and glacier meltwater in Antarctica - MAT-04 (megahit assembly) | ecosystem: Environmental > Aquatic > Freshwater > Ice > Liftoff...
CGGGCGGCGAATTGAGGCACGCCGTGCGGCGGATCGAGCCTCCGGCGGCCAATCCATGCGAGAAGTCGAGAAAACGCCAGCGATTCGGAGTTTTTCAGCACCCTGCTAGCGCCTTGCCGCTCAATGCAACGTGGAATCGCAAGAGCGCTGTAGGGAACGCCCTCAGTGGCGTTCCGAGAAGCGCTGTAGGGAACGCCCTCTGTGGCGTTCCGAGAAGCTCGAGGATCCTTCCGTTCGAGATCGTCCGGAATCGAGGCGTTTCCCTCCGCGCGGAACGCCCCAGAGGGCGTTCCCTACCGAGAACCAAGTTCCGATTCTGCCTACTTCGAATCAGCTCTTCCACCTCGCGACCTGCCCGCTGCGCAGCGCCACGTTCGCCAGATGTGCGGCCGAGGCCGAACTAACACCCGCTTCGGCCGGGGCGACCGGCTTCTGACGGCTGCGGATGCACTCGATCCAGTTCACCAGGTGCAGCGTCTCGCCGTCCGGCTTGTCGTAGAAGTCGGCCCCGCGCGGTCCTGTTCCCAGGATCAACTCGCTGTACTCGATCTTCTTCTTGCGCTCGGGATGGACCTCGTAACGCCCGCGGTCGATGTACAGCGAGGCTTCGCTCCCCTTCAGCTCGATCATGGCCCCGTGCCGGGCGTTCACAAACGTCCCCTCGAAGTAGACCTGCAGCTCCTTGTCGGGATAACGCAGGATCGTCTGCACGGTGTCGGGCGTCTCCCACAGGTCTTTCGAGATGAAGTTGTCGCCGATACTGGCAGCGCTCTCGGGATGTTCGAGCTTCAGCAGCCAATGGGCCACGTCGATCCAGTGGACCATCAGGTCCGTGAAGATGCCGCCGCCGAAATCCCAGAACCACCGCCAATTGCGGAAGCGATACTCGTCGAACGCTTGCTCCTTGGCGCTGCCGAGGAACGCTTTCCAGTCGACCGTCTTGGGATCGATACCGTACTCCTGCTTCTTGCCGCGGGGCTGATTGCGATTCCAGCTCAGATGCACCTTGTGAATCTCGCCGAGCGCCCCGCTTTGGACGATCTCGGCCGCCTTCTGGATATGCGGCATGCTGCGCTGCTGCGTCCCCACCTGCACGATTTTCTTGTACTTGTTCTGAGCGTCGATCACCGCCAGCCCTTCGGCCAGGTCGTGCGTCAGGGGCTTCTCGACATACACGTCCTTGCCGGCCGCACAGGCGGCAATCGTCATCGGCACATGCCAGTGGTCGGGCGAGCCGATCACCACCGCGTCTACATCTTTACGGGCCAGCAGCTCGTGGAAGTTCTTGAGAGTGGCCGCGGCCGGATCGGCCAGTTTCTTCCCCTCGGCCAGGTGCTGATCCCACACATCGCACACAGCCGTGATTTTGACCCCCGGGATCTGCTGCAGGCTCTGCATCAGCCGGCGGCAGCGTCCGCCGGTGCCGATGCAGCCCACGTGCAGCGTGTCGTTGGCCTGAAAGCCCCGCGCGGTCGACGTATAGCCTGCGGTCAGCAGCCCGGCCGCGCCGATGCCCAGCGTTTCCAGGAAATCACGACGGTTGTGCTCGGGGCGGGGCATGGGAGAGGGTCCTTCAAAGCGGAGGGAAGGTGGGGGCTGGATTCAAGAGAGCATAACGCCCGCGAAGGCGCGGATCAAAGTCGCCACCTGATGACGGCGGGAATTTGGAATCTGAGATGGGCATGACCGGCAGCCCGCTCGATCAGAATGAGGCTCAAAACCGGCTGCTTGCGACCATGCCTTACGTCCCAAAACGTCGGACCCTCCCCAACTCAGATCTCAAATTTCAGAGCTCAAGATCTCCCCTTCTACGCCACGACAGGCATACCTCCCTCGCCACTCTGAACTCATCCGGCCAACCTTACGGCCCCACCGCATTCCCTCCAGTCAAACGCTCCAAAAGAGAGTAGAATAGCGACGAGACTTCTCTGCTGCTTTCGCCCCTACCACTTGCCAAACCCTTCGACGCCATGCCTCTCACGCTCAACGCCGCTCAAGTCGTTCACCTTCGCCCTCGCGACAACATCTGCGTCGCCGCGCAGACTCTGGCCGGCGGAGAAGAGATTCAAGTGGCTGGCAGCACCATCGAGCTCTCGGGCGAGATCCGCATGGGGCACAAGATCGCCGTCCGCAAGATCGCCAAGGGAGAAGGGGTCTACAAATTCGGACAGTTCATCGGCTACGCGACCTGCGACATCGCGCCGGGCGATTGGGTCCACGCCCACAATCTGACGGCCGGAGAGATCAAGCAGGACTATGAGTTCTGCACCGAAGTTCCTCCTCCGCCCGAGGAGATCCTGGGTCGGACCTTTCAGGGCTATCGCCGGGCCGATGGCAAGTTCGGCACGCGCAACTACGTGGCCGTGATCTCCACGGTCAACTGCTCGGCATCGGTCAGCAAGTACATCACCGGACGCTTCGACAAGGAGCTGCTCGCCCAATATCCGAACATCGACGGCCTGATCCCCATTACGCACAAAGGGGGTTGCGCCATGCAGTACAACGGAGAGGACCACAACCAGCTCAACCGCACGCTGGCCGGCTTCGCCAAGCATCCCAACGTGGGCGCGTTCCTGCTGCTGGGGCTGGGCTGCGAGACCGGCGCCATGGGACACCTGCTGCAATCGCAGGGGCTGGTGCAACTCTCCGGCGGCAAGCCCGACAACGGCCGCAAGGGGCCGGTGGTGCTGCACATTCAGGAGTCTGGCGGCACGGTGAAGACCGTCGAAGCGGGCATCAAGGCCCTGGCCGAGCTGCTGCCCAAGGCCAACGACGTTCGCCGCGAATCGATCCCCGCCAGCGAACTACTGCTGGGGCTGGAGTGCGGTGGATCCGACGGCAACTCCGGCGTTACGGCCAATCCGGCGCTCGGCGTAGCGGCCGACATGCTGGTGGCAGCCGGCGGCACTTCGATCCTGGCCGAGACCTCGGAGATCTACGGGGCCGAGCATCTGCTCACGCGCCGTTCCAAGACGCGCGCGGTCGCCGACAAGCTGATCGACCGCATCCGCTGGTGGGAGGACTACACCAAGAAGTTCGGCGTGGTGATCGACAACAATCCTTCTCCCGGCAACAAAGAAGGCGGCCTGACGACGATCTACGAGAAGTCGCTGGGCGCCGTGGCCAAGGGGGGCACGACCGCCCTGTGCGATGTCTTTAAGTACGCCGAGCCGATCACCACCAAGGGCTTTGTGATCATGGACACGCCGGGCTACGACCCGGTCAGCGTGACCGGCCTGGTCGCCGGCGGCGCCAACGTGGTCTGCTTCACCACCGGCCGTGGCAGTTGCTACGGCTGTAAGCCGGTCCCCTCGATCAAGATTTCGACGAACACGCCCATGTTCGAGCGGCTCTCGGACGACATGGATCTGAACGCCGGCGAGATCCTGAACGGGGTCCCCGTAGAAGAGGTCGGCCGGCAGATTTTTGAGCTGGTCCTGGAAACCGCCAGCGGCCGGAAGACCAAGAGCGAGGTGCACGGCATCGGCGACGAAGAGTTTATTCCCTGGAGCATCGGCCCGACGTTGTAGACCAAGAGTGCCGGTATGAGCAGCCAGCCGGAACGGTGGAGAGTCATGCGGCAGGACGATCCAGGCAATCGTTTTGTCGTGGCAGAGGATCTCTCGCACGAGGCGGCCGAGCGTCTGGCCGCTGAGTTTCAGGCTCGCGGGCACAAACAGGTCTATTGGGCCGAGCCAATGCCTGCAGCGTCGCAGGAGGGATAGCCCCCTGAACTGCCATTCTCGCTTCGCACCAGGTGCAGTACGATCTCCCGCCCAATCCACATTCGGGAGGTGTTCCGTGCGCCGAATCGCTCTGATGCTAGCATTTGCGATCCTGACCGGGTTGAACGGGTGCATCGATCTGCTGCCCAAACGCCAGTCCTATCAACGCCCTGACGGGGTCGTTCCCTTGGGGGCGCAACTGCAGCAAGGTCAAAGTGACGCGGCTGCCGAGTTCCGCAACACGCCGGTCCCCGGGCGCAAGCCCAACATGCAGACTCAGGCAGGCATCCGGCAGTTCATGCCCCAGGAAGTCGACAACCGATCCGCCGACGAGCTCCTGGCGGAAGATCCTTGAGCGCCTGATCGATGCTCCGCCTGAATGCTCTGCGAGCCCGCATCCTGTATCTGGCTGGCTCGTTCGAAGGCGCTCTGCTGCTGCTGGCGATGCTGCTGGGCTGGCTGTTCGATTTTCCTCTGGCCAGCCTGACGCAGCCTACGCTTCAAGGAACCTGGCAGGGGCTGCTGGCCACTCTGCCGATGCTGCTGTTGCTGCTGGCCACGACGCACTTGCCGGTGGGACCGCTGCGCCGCATTCGCGAGATCCTGGAAGAGACCTTCCTGCCGCTCTTTCGTGAGTCTCGCTTCCCCGACTTGGTGCTGGTGACGCTGCTGGCTGGACTGGGCGAGGAGTGGCTGTTCCGCGGCATTCTGCAAGCCGGCTTGAGCTGGTGGATGAATCCCTGGCTGGCCGTCGCGTTGGCCAGCGTGCTATTCGGGCTGGCCCATGCCATCACGCCCACGTACGCAGTGCTGGCCGGGCTGATCGGCGTGTATTTCGGCGCGATCTTTCTGATCACCGGCGACCTGTACGTGGTGGTCTTCGCCCACGCCGTCTACGACCTGATCGCGTTGGAGTACCTGCTGCGGGTGTTGCCGGTGCGACAGGGGCCCTCTGCCTGAGCCCCGTTTACGGGGCTTCTTCGGCGAAGCCGTCATAGGCCTGTGCTTTAGCACAGGTTCTGAGAACAACACATCTCGATTTTCCGTCGAATCCACCTAGCCCCGTTCACGGGGCTTCCCACTTATTGGCTTGAGCCAACAGCATTCTCCTAAGCAACGCGCCCATCCCTTCGCGTTGCAATAGGCCATATCACTCAGGCTACAATTAACATGCAAAAGGTCAGAACTTCTGGGTGTCCATTTGGCTCAACACGATATGCTCATCCATGCGATCGATCGCCTTCTGGCATTGGCCCATCAACTGCGGCGGAACAACGCGAGCAAGTGGGAATCCTCAATCAATGAATGGCAGGCGGCGGTCGCTGATGTATTGAGTGCAATGGACCACGACCCAATTGTGGATCCTCTGGCTGAAGGTAGTCGAGCAGTCCGCAGCCACGTGCGGCGACTTGCCAACTCAGGGGAGGCGAGATTGCACTCTGCGATGGTCGGCCGTCTCCCCGATAGCTCGTTGGCTGGCCGGCGATTCGATGATGATCTCGAAACGTTCCAGCGGCTCTCCGAATTTCTTCGGTGAGCTTCTTCGCCGTAGGCGGCGATCAATACGGTTGTCGCCTCGCCGATCCTTGCCACGCTCGGTGGCGAAAGCCGTCTTTTCGACAAGACTCCTACGACCGCGCCGAATACAGCTCGGCGTACTCGAGCGCCCAGGCGTCGACCAGTTCGATGAAGTGCTCCAGGTCGACTTCCGTCAGCGGCTGGAAGTGGTTCCGATGGAACGCTTCCTTGTTGCGGATGGTGGCCTTGGCCGCCAGTTCCAGCACATGATGCGCGGCGAATGGCCGAACGGTCATCTGCAGCCGGCTGTAGAGATTGCTTCGCCCCCCGGCAGTGGCCTTGCCGAAGTCGTCGCGATAGACCGCAGCGCCCCAGCCTTGCTCGCCCACGACCGTCTCGTAGCGAAAGCCCGGAAAGTGGGCTGCCACCTTCGAGAGACAGGCCTCGATATGCTCCGAGAGCTGCAACTGGTAACGGCCATGCAACCGCTTCAGTTCCTCTTCCGTCAGCGCCTTCGATTGGCTGGCTTGCACGCGCGAGTCGCTGACCCGTTGGCCGCGCTGAATCGCCTTCTGCAAGCGTTCGTCGAAATCCATGGAAGTGCACCCGCTACGCCAACGGAGACAGGCCTTAGCCCTGTCCCGAGGCAGGCCCCTGTTCGACTGGCTCCAAGTGAGATTCGTCCGCGATCGACTCGTCGGCCGGAGCGGCCACAGGTACAGCGGCGACCGGTTCCGCAGCCACAGCTTCAGCGGCCACCGGTTCAGCAGCCACCGGGCTGACCGACGGGTCTGCCGGGGTTTCAGCCACAGCGGGCGACTCAGCCGGAGCCTTCTTCTTCTCCTTGACGGGCTTCTCCGACTTGGCTTCGACAGGCTTTGCCGGCTCGTCTCCCTTTTGCAGCTCCAGCAACTGCATCAGGTCGCCGAATGTGCGGAGCGGCTCCTTGCCCTTCTTCATGCCGTCGGTGATCGGCGGCGCGGGGGCCTTGGGTTGCGCCCGCTGTTGCGGAACAAACGACTGCCCACCGCCACGCGGCGAACCGCCACGGCCGCGATCTCCACCACCACCGCCGCCACGTCGGTCGTCGCGACCGCCGAAGCGTCGTCCACCGCCACCTTGGCCACCGCCTTGCTGACCGCCACGGGGCGCGCCGGCAGGGGCAGCACCCGGCTGTCCGGCCGGCGCCGGGCCCGAGCGCTGACGCTCGGCCGTGCGGCGCTCGGCCTCGGCCTTGCGCTGCTCGCGGCGAGCTTCATCGCGCTTGCGGGTTTCTTCGCGGCGGGCTTCTTCTTCGGCCTTCGACTGGGCCTTCACGACCGGATCGACCATCGACAGAGAGACGCGCCGGCGATCCTTCTCAATCCCCAGCACCCAGACCTTCACCACATCCCCCACGGCCACAACTTCGTGCGGACTTTTGATGTAGCGGTTGGCCATTTGGCTGATGTGGACCAGGCCGGAGTCCTTCAGGCCGATGTCGACAAACGCGCCGAAGTCGACCACGTTCAGGACGGTGCCGGTCAGCTCCATCCCTTCCTGCAGATCTTCGGCCCGCAAGATCCCCTTCTTGAAGATCGGCGGGGGCAGATCTTCGCGAGGATCGCGCCCCGGCCGAGCCAGGTTCGCCAGAATGTCTTTGACCGCCAACTCGCCCATCCCCAGTTCGGAGACCAGCGCGGGCAGATCGATTTCGGCCAGCTTCTTCGAGAGCTCGGCACTGGCTGCCTTGTCGGCCAAGGTGGCGGGCGTAAAGCCCAGCTTCTCCAGCACCTTGATCGCGGCCGCGTAACTTTCCGGGTGGATCCAGGTCAGATCGAGCGGGTTGTCGCCGTCGCGGATCTTCAAGAAGCCGGCCGACTGCGTGAAGGACGAATCCCCCACGCCTGCAACTTCCAGCATCTGCTGGCGGTTCTTGAAGGGGCCGTATTGCTGGCGATGCTCGACCACGCGCCGCGCGGTCAGTTGGTTCAAACCCGACACGTACCGCAGCAGCGGAGCGCTGGCCGTGTTCAGATCGACGCCGACATAGTTCACGCACGACTCGACCACGTGGTCCAGCGACAGTTGCAGATGCTTCTGCTTCACATCGTGCTGGTACAGGCCGACGCCGATGTTCTGCGGGCTGATCTTTACCAGCTCGCTCAGCGGGTCCTGCAGCCGGCGTCCGATCGAGATCGTGCCGCGAAGCGTGGCGTCGAAATCGGGGAACTCTTCGCGACCGACGTTCGAGGCCGAGTAGACGCTCGCCCCCGCTTCGTTCACGATCACGTAGTGCACTTCAATATCGGCCAGCGGCCCGGCGATCATCTCGGCCACGGCCTCTTCGGTCTCGCGGCAGGCAGTGCCGTTGCCGATGGCGATCACATTCAGCTGATGCTGACGGACCATCTCGGCCATTTTGGCCTTCGACTCGGCCACTCGTTCGGCCTTGCCGACCAGAAAGGCCACGCCTTGATCGAGCAGGTTGCCGAACTCATCGAGCGCGGCCAGCTTGCAGCCCGTGCGGAAGCCCGGGTCCACGGCCAACACGCGACGCCCGCGAACGGGCGGCTGCAGCAGCAAATTGCGCAGGTTGCGGGCGAAGACCTCCACGGCGTGCGTCTCGGCCTTATCGGTCAATTCCCGGCGGAACTCGCGCTCCAGGCTGGGAACGATCAAGCGATCGAGTGCATCATGCGCACAGCCCTTCAGGAAATCGCCGTGCGGATGATCGGGCGGGACCAGCTTCTCGTCGACCACTTGCACCATGCTGGGCTGATCGGCGTCCAACCGCACGCGCAGGGCTTTGGCCCGCTCGCCCCGGTTAATGGCCAGCACGCGATGCGGCGGCACTTTGCCCAGCGCTTCGCTGTATTGGAAGTAGTCGCGGAACTCTTTGCCCTTTTCGGTCTCGGCTTCGGCGGGAGCACAGGCCAGCTTGCCGGTCGTCTCCACGATGTGCCGCAGCTTGCCGCGGACATCGGCCCGCTCGCTGAAGGTCTCTGCCAGGATATGGCCCGCACCCAGCAGGGCGTCGGCGCCGTTGGCCACCTTTTTGTCTTCGCTCACAAAGTCGTTGGCCCGGGCATCGAGATTCGCGGCCGCCGGATCGGCGTTCAGAATCTCCATCGCCAGCGGCTCCAGGCCCCGTTCGCGCGCGGCCGTGGCCAGCGTCTGCTTCTTGGGCTTGAAGGGGAGGTACAGATCCTCCAGCAGCTTCGATGTGGCCGCGCCTTCAATCAGCGCCGCGAGCTCGGGCGTCAGCTTACCCTGCGACTCGATCGAGCGCAGAATGGTCTGCTTGCGCTCGGCCAATAGCCGCAGTTGCGTGACGCGCGTCTGGACCCGACGGATCTGCTCTTCATCGAGCCCGCCCGTCTGATCCTTGCGGTATCGGGTGATGAAGGGGACCGTATTCTCCGCGTCGAGCAAGGCGACGACGGCCTCGACCTGCTGGTGCTTGAGACGGAGATCTTGAGCAACGCGTTTCAGGTCGACAATCAACGTGGCATCCATGAAGGATCCCTTGACGAAACGGCGATTGGAGCCCGATAACGAAGGGCCCGAATTTGCCGTAAAAACCGGCCTCAATTGAGGTTATTGTCTCGGCAATCTAGGGGGTAAGGGGAAGGATGTCAAGGCGGCGAAAGGACGCGGGCCGCTCAAGGGGAGGGGACTCGCCATTTGCGCCTTGCCAAACCGGATCCTAGTGCTTTGACTCTTGGATTGGAGAATGTGGACAAAGCACTAGTGCTTCGTGCCGCACGAGCCCGAGACCGCACAACCGGTGCCGCAACTGCCGCAGCCTCCGCCCGTCGCTTCGCTCGTGCCGCAGCCCGGCCCGCAACCAGTGGTCAATGCGTCGGCGAATTGCCGGAACTCCACGGTCGTGTCGTATTGCTCTGTCAGCTCTTCGACGAGAGACGTCAGCTCCGGCGGCTGGTCCCCCAGAAAGTAGAAGACCAGATTCTTGCCGTCGAACAGATGCTCGACATCCAGCAGCTGCACGCCGATGCCCAACTCGGCCACGCGGGCGGAGCAGACCTCAAATGCGTCATTCCGCCGCATCTGCAGCCGGGCTTCCAGCATCTCGTCTTCGTTCGTCATGGCCCGCAGCAGGGGACCATCCGACCAGGCCTTCTCGTTGGTCAGTGGAGGAGGAGTCAGCACCTCGCCCACTTCCAGCCCGCGGGGAGTGCGCACGATCACTCGGCGGCCGCGTTCATAGCGGGCGGCATCGACCGGTGCGAAGCGGCCCACCTGGCCCATCGCCCCGACACGCACCAGATGCAGTTGATAAGGGATCATGCTTCCATTGTCGCCTATGCAGCCCCGGCGGCAAGCCCTCTATGTCGCAGGAGCGTAAAGTAGCAGGCACACTCCGTGTGCCGCCCGCCTTATTGTGGTGCAGGCGTCCCGCCTGCCTTGCGGGGTTGCCGATGTTCCAGCAGGCGGGACGCCTGCACCACAATAAATCGCAGCCTCTCCGTGTGCCGTCCGCAAGCACTCGTTTAGGCATGCATGGGCGAGAGTCGAAAGGTGTTCCAGCGGACGGCACACGGAGTGTGCCTGCTACTTTACGACGCCGATTCCCCTGGCTGTGCCTTCCGATTACTGTACAGCTTCGTGAAATCCGCCTATTCCGCTTCCCTCAACCCTCCGCCGCGATGCTCGCACGCTTCGGCATTCTGATGGTTCGCCATCCCTGGGGGGTGCTGGCAGTCGTATCGGTTCTGACCGCGCTGGCCGCCGTGGTCGCGCCGCAGATCAAGTTCGATTTCACCCCGCAGGCGATCTTCAGCGGCAACGAAGACCTGCTCAGCTTCTCAGAGGAGTTCAACCGCACCTTCGGGTTCGAAGAGAACTCGCTGTTGATCGTGCTCGAAGCGACTGGCAAGCAGGACCTGCTCGACACGCAGGCCCTTACCTGGCACGACCAACTGGCCCGCGAAGCGGCCGAGCTGCCGCGCGTCACCAGCGTGCAAGGGCTGACCACCGTGCAGATCAGCCGCTTGCGGCTGTTGGGAAAAGCCTCGGGCCCGCTGGTCGATGAATGGCCCGTGACCGACGAAAGCGCCAAGCGAGCCCGCGCGGCCCTGGCCCGGTCGCCGCTCGTCACCGGCTCGCTGGTCAGCACCGACCGCCGGCTGGCCCTGTTGATTCTGTCGCTCGATCCCGAAGCCCGCGATATCGATTCCATGCGCAGCGTCGTCGACGGAGTCCGCGGGCTGTTGAAGCTGCATCCTCCGCCGGAAGGAATCAACGCCTGGCTCAGCGGCCTGCCGGCCCTGCGGGTCGACATCGTCGAAGAGCTGCAAAAAGATCAGCGGTTTCTGCTGCCGCTGGCCGCGCTGGTGCAGTTGGCCATGCTGTTCGTGGTCTTCCGCACGCTCTCGGGAACACTGGTCCCGATCGCCGCCGTCAGCGTCGGACTGGCCTGGACCACGGGCATCCTGTCGGCCAGCGGGCAGTCGTTTAACGTCATCTCAAACATCCTGCCGGTGCTGCTGCTGACGGTCGGCATCTCGAACTGCGTGCATGTCATCAGCCGTTACTCCGAAGAGTTCGTGCAGTGCCATCAGGATCGCCTGGAAGCCGCCAAGCGAACGATGGCCCACATGGCGATCGCCTGCATGCTCACCCTGTCGACCAACGCCATCGGGTTTTTGAGTCTCTTCACGGCGCAGTCCGAGCTGCTGCGAAACTTCGCCTGGCAGGCAGCCGTCGGAAACGCGGCCATCTACTTCAGCCTGATGGCCGTGCTGGGAGCGATCCTGCCGTTCTTCCAGCCGCCGACGCGCGGCATCGGCGACTCCGACGCTTCCTCGAAACTGGCGAGGCTGATGGCGCTGGTGGCCGACGCCATCGCCCGCCGGCCGATCTTCACCATGCTTGCTTCAGCGGCCGTAGTCGCGGTCTTCACCTACTTCGGCACCTGGACCAAAGTCAACTCGCAGATGCTCGAGACCTACTCGCCCGGGCATCCCACCGTGCGGGCGATCGAACTGGTCGAGCGCGACCTGGGAGGCTTCGTCCCCCTTGAAGTCAGCCTGAAGTTCGACCGCCCCGATCGCCTGCTCGATCCCGCGACCTTCGCCCGGATCGAAGCCCTGCAGGCCTTCGCCCTCAAGCAGCCCGGCGTGCTCTACGCCCGCAGCTACGTCGATCTGTTCCGCGACGTCCATTCGCAGATGACGCTCCGCCCCTCGGCCGATATGTCCCCCGTTCCCAAGAATCTGTCGTCGCGCGATCTGACCATCGCCGAGATGGTCTCGGAAGAAAACGCCGAGACGATGAGCTACCGCACCTTCATGTCCGCTGACAAACTTCAGGCCCGCGTGCTGCTGCGGGTGAGCGACCTGGGGACACGCCGGACCCTGGAGCTGAACCAGGTGCTGGAAGAAGAGCTGAAGCGGCTGTTCCCCGCCGATTCCGGCGTCACCCCGCAACTGACCGGCGTGGCCTACGTGAACGCGATTGCCATGGACCGCTTCATCCACACGCTGCAGTCGTCGATCTTCACCGCGTCATTCACGATCCTGGCCGTGGTCGCCTTGGGGTTCCGTTCGATCCGCATCGGCCTGATCGCCGCCATCCCGAACTTGTCTCCGTTGTTGATCACGCTCGGCTATATCGGCCTGCGCGGCTACGACTTGAACGTGGGCAACGTGATCATCTTCACGATCAGCCAGGGAATGGCCGTCGACGACACGATCCACTTCCTCAGCCGCTTTCAGGAAGAGATGCACAAGACAGGCGATCGCCATCGGGCGATCCATGCCACGTTCCTGGGAACCGGCCGCGCGATCGTCCTCACGACCACGCTGTTGATCGTAGGCGTGTCCGTGCTGCTGCTCTCGGACTTTGTGCCGACGCGGCGTTTCGCTGAATTGATCTGCGTGACGATGGCCGCCGGCCTGATCGGGGACATCGTGCTCTTGCCCGCGTCGCTGATGCTCTTCTGGAAAGAGAAGAAGTGAGCGGAAGCTTCGCTTGATGTCTTGGTCCCAGTTCCACCTGGGACCACACTAACCCGAGGCTCCGCCTCGTGGCGTCAGCGACATCATCCCATTGGCTGTTGCGCTGCCGGCCAGGTGCGTCCCGAATGGGGATCGGAGAATGGTGAGCTCAGAAGTGCCCAGCGAGGCAGAGCCTCGCGTTCCCGTGGTCCCAGGCGGAGCCTGGGACCGAGAGTAAAAGAGAAGAAGTAGTTTTCTTCGAGCCAGCACGCACAGAGTTGATGCGGCCCCTGAATTCCCCGAAGGGGATCCGTAGCACAGCCCAGGGTTGGCCCGCGCAGCGCGGCCTACCCTGGGATTCGCACCACCCCGAACCTGTCTGTTGATTGCCCCATTTGCGACCGCTGCGGCAAAGCCGCAGCCGTCGCAAATAGGGCGGGGAAGAACGAGATCTCGGAACGCGTACCCAGGGTAGGCCGCGCTGCGCGGGCCAACCCTGGGCTATGCTCCGTATCCCCTTCGGGGAATCCCGCGGGGCACGAAGCAGATCCGGGCGTTGTCCTAAAACTCGTCTTCCTTGTCCTTATCTTTATCCTTGTCGTCCTTCTCCGGCTTCACGATCTCGTCGTCGTCCAGATCCGCCAACTCGGCCTCATCGACTTCAATCTCTTCGATCTCGGCCGGCTCCGTCAGACTGGCGTCGTCGTCCCCCAGATCCTCGTCTTCTTCCTCTTCGTAGTCGAAGTCGTAATCAAAGTCGTCGTCGAAGTCCTCTTCGTCAAAGTCGTCGACCTCCGGCTCCGCTTCGATCGGCGTGTCGTCGTCGAATTCGTCTTCGTCCTCGTCCTCCATCACCACCCGGGCGGGCGCGGGATCGGCTGCGCCCGGCGCACGACCGTGCGTTCCTGCCACGTGCGTTCCAGCCATCCGCGCCAATCCTCCTACCCGAATGGGTACGAAATCAGCCAGCGTGGGAATCGTATCGACAGCGTCGGTCAGGACCAGGATCATGCTCTTCCTCGATGCGGGGGGGCGGAACAAAGTTCCTGCGGTAGAAGTCTTTGGCACCGCTGGGCCGGAATCGCTTTTAGGTAGTCCTCGGGCGGAAGTTTGTCAAGGAAGGGACCTCTCGCAATTCCGTCATGCACGGGGGGCATTTTCCGATCGTAGCGATTCTACCGCCCAACAGCCGGGTACATGTCCCTCCGCGACACGACAATGTCCCAGCAACCACGCATCCGTGCAGCCCGCCTCTTCCAGCGCATCGGCCAGCACGGGAAGCAGCTCGAAGGAGTCCCCCGAATGGATCAGCTCCGCGATCCGGGCGATCGTCGCCCCGCGCCAGGCGAGCCAGCCAGGATCCACCGTTCGCGGTTGAAACGGATTCCCCACCACCTCACGCAGCAACCCGGCCTGCACTGCCGTCTCGGCAGCGCAAGCATCTCTCCAATGTCGATCGGGCGGCCCGTCGAATCCCCACATGTACAGATCGTTCGGATCCGAAATGCCGTAGCTCGCCATCAGGCGATCTCGCGAGATGTCCCAGGCCATCTGCCATACGGCGCTCGAAGCGCAATCGGCGGCGCTCGACGCATCGTCCTCGCGGAAGCCACGAATCGCCGCCGCGATCGTGATCTCCTGGCGTCGTTCGGCCGCCAGCGTTTCAATCTGCTCCAGCTCCTTTCGCACCTGAGCACGAGGAGCATCGCCACGTGTGTAGCGCCTGAAGGCCGCGAGCGCTTGCTGGCTGACTTCATTCAGCGGCAACGAGGTCAACCGCTGGCAGCAGGCCCCCGCAAACGACCGCAACTGGCCGGGGGTGATCCGTTGGCTCGGCCCATCGGCCAGCGTGCCGCCATCCATCCGCATCCGCACGTTTCCCTGCGAATCATCCCCCTGCAGATAGACGAGCATCGGGAACGGGCTGTCCGATTGGAGCCACTCGAATTCGGTCATGGGCGGGCACATTCCTTGCCAAGCCAAAGAGTTGCGCCTTGCAGCGATGCCCGCAGCCTAACACACCGCTCGGCCGGTTGCACCGCAAACCTTACCTGTTCCGCAAGTGCGGAATGGATTACCTGTCCTGCGGGTAAGGGATATTCCCTCAATCGCGGCCGTCGGGTTGCCGATGTGTAACTAAAGACCCATGAGGCGGGCGCGTCGGGATGGCCTGGAGGGCGATCCCCAATCAAGAGCCTAGCCTTCGTCCGCGACCAGCACGGAACGCGTCCATCGCTTCGATCCAAGGGGGGAACTCAATGTTTCGCAAAACCATCCTCGCGCTGCTCTGTGCAGCCGGCGTCTGGGCGGCTCTGCCTGCCCAGGAAGCCCGCGCTCAGCAGGCCTACGGGCAGCAGTGGGGACGCACGTACAACACCCAGGACTGGAACCGGTTCTATCACTACCCGTATGTCTACTATCCCCAGAACTTCTGGGGCGCGGACTACTACCGGAGTGAAGAGAACCTGTATCACCGCTATCCGCAGGAAATGCGGATCCCGGTCTACAACCGTCAGTGGCACAACGAATATCCGCAGGCCCGCAAGTACCATCGCGGCCACCAGTTCGTTCTGGACGTGTTCTAGAACGTAACGGGCGCAAGCCCAGCGGATCGAATCGATAACCAAAGCCCGTGGGCAATTTGCCCGCGGGCTTTGTTCATTCTTTGGGAAAGACGTGGGCGAAGAGGGGGGCGAGAGACGAGAGACACGGTCCGCAGATGAACGCAGATGTTCGCAGATGAAATGCGAAAAGAGGAAGAAGAAGAAGGAAGTAGCCGCAGTTGAAGGCGGGGGAGGAGGTGGTGGAGGTGGAGGAGGTGGTGGAGGTGGAGGTGGAGGTGGAGGTGGAGGTGGAGGTGGAGGTGGAGGTGGAGGTGGAGGTGGAGGTGAAATCCCAAAAGGATCCGCTCGACAAAGAATCGCTCCCACCTCATTTCATCTCCTTTTCTTCGCATTTCATCTGCGTAAATCTGCGTCCATCTGCGGTCAATGACTTCGTATTTCTTGCCTTCCGTATTTTGCATCCCATCTCAGATCTCAAATCTCAGATCTCAAATTCCCTCCGCGTCTCCCTAACCTCCCCTCCCAAAACACCTTACAGAATCCATTTAAATCTCCCATTATTCTGTTATCAAACCGTCACAATTTGATATACTACCAATAGAGTTAACCTTCTCTAAAACCGTGGTGCCGCTATGCCACTCACCGAAATTCGCTTCGACAGCATCCCTCAAGGTCTCCGCGGCATGATCTTCACGGTCCGCGGCGGGCGTTTCGACGAGGCGGCCCTGGCCTACTACGCCCAGCTTCCGCCCGAAACGCGTCCGCCGGCCGTGGCCTTCCAGGAATCCCCTGACGCCCCGCTCTACATCGCCGACGGCCACCACTGCATCGAGGTCGCCTCCCGTCGCGAAGAGCCATCCTTCAAGGTCGACATCCGCCCTGGCACCCGCCGCGATGCGATGCTGTACGCGATCAAGGCGCACCAGAACCCTGGCCTGCCGCGCACGAACGCGGACAAGCGCATCCTTGTAAACCGCTTGCTCGATGACCCGGCCTACGACGACCAAAGCGACGCCTTCTTCGCTCGCTGCTGCCAGGTCAGTCGTCCGATGGTGGCCGGCCTGCGCAAGCGTCATCCGCGGCATCGCAAACCCAAAGTCCGCATGGGTCTGGACGGCAAGCTCCGCAAGTTCCCGGTCCCGCGCCGCAAGCCGGACCCCACCCCAAAAACCCGGGCCCTGTCGGCCATCGAACAAGCCCGCGAGCAACTTCATCGTTCCATCGCCGAGGCGGAGCATGCGGAATCCATCCTGCAAGATGGTTCCACCCGCAAAACGATCGCCTCCTTGCATCAGGCGCTCGTCGAGCTCGACATCTGGGAAACGGACTTGCTCGCTCGTTCTCCCTTCCCGCCGATGCCCGACCCGAACGACCTGACGGAAGACGGCCGTGTCCGGACTGAGCTCTATCGCATCGCGCGGATGAAAGAATCCGAAGTTCTCGACTACGCGCGTCGCATGCTTTCTCACGACCGCGCGCACCTTCAATCCTGCGCGACGAGTCACCAACCCGAAAAGTTACATGGCCCACCACAACCCGCAAAGTTACACGCGGCAGAAGTGCGCGAGAGCGTCCCCATCCCAACGCGAAGCGTGAGCGAGGCGAATCGGCCACACGCCCCTGATCAACCCGCAAAGTTACAAGCGAGCGGTCCACAACCCGCAAAGTTACACGGGTCCGGCTCGCAACCCGCAAAGTGACACGGGTCCAACCCGCAACCCGCAAAGTTACACGAGTCCGGCCCGCAACCCGCAAAGTTACAACCCTAGCGCGGGTTCACCCGAATCGCGAACAACGCCCCGCACTCTCTTCCTGCTCCCTCCCACTTGTGGGGAGGGCTGGGGAGGGGGGGCTGCCTCGCGTTTGTATCTCGCCTCAGGTGTCTTTTCTTTCGAATAGGAAGAAACAGCGTTCAGAGAGAAGTTCCCTCCTTGACCTCCGCTTCCTCCTGTTCAAAAAAGAATCGCGAACCAACCCGCAAAGTTACACGAGTCCAACCCGCAAAGTTACATCCCTAGCGCGGGTTCACTGAATCGCGAACAACGCCCCGCACTCTCTTCCTGCTCCCTCCCACTTGTGGGGAGGGCTGGGGAGGGGGGCTGCCATGCGTTTGTATCTCGCCTCGGGTGCCTCTTCTTTCGAACAGGAAGAAAGCAACCCGCAAAGTTACACGAACCGGCCTAGCAACCGATTCGCGTCCTGCCCCTTCATCTTCGCACTCACGCTGCTCCCCCTTCATTCCCTCTGTGGCTCTGTGACTCTGTGGTTCATCTTCTTCCGAAGGAGAGTGTCCCCCAAATCTCAAACCCCCTACGGCAGTTCCCGGATCTTCAAATTCCGGAACTCGATCGGCGAGCCTTCCGACTCCAGGCACAGATACCCGCTCCGGGGCTCGCAATCCGATCCGCCGGAGACTTCTTCTCCGTTGACCCACAACCGCACCTCTCCGTTGATCCCCCGGATGTAGTAGTGATTCCACTCGTTGATCCCCTTCGAGAGCTGCTTGCGCGGAAAGCTGCGGCTGCCGTCGGGCGACAGCGGCGCGAAGGGCTTCATCTTCACCCCCACCGCGAACACGTCGCCGTTGGTGGTGAACCAAGTGGCTTTCTTGCCGCTTCGCTTCTCGTACTGCTCGGTATAGCCGTGATCGAGCACCTGCACTTCGATCCCCTTGGGCAACTGGCCGGGCTTCAGCTCCTTGATCGATTCTTCGGTCGTCCACACAAACACGCCGGAGTTCCCTGCTGATTTCAGATGCTTCCATTCCACGACCAGCTCGAAGTTGGTGTAGATCTTCTGCGTCCGAAGCACGCCCACCGGCTGGCCGGTGCAATGGGCCGCGCCGTCTTTCCAACTCCAGGTCTCGGGCGGGCAGTTCGCGGCCGCAAAGTCGGCCTCGCCGAGCTGTTTCCAGCCGGGGCCATTCCCATCGACAAAAGCCTTGGGCAACACCGGCGTATCTTGGGCCCAAGCCGCCGTGAAAGTGACCAGCAGCAATACTGTGGCGACCCGAACCGTGCGCGCGGAAGGAGAGTTCATGGGAAAGGTCCTGGAGGGATAAGGCGAGTGACCAGGGAGAAGTTCTAACGGACGCGCGCGAACGATTCAAACTCTCCTCCCTTCCTCCTCCGCGGCTCCGCGCCTCCGCGTGAAACCCGTCTTCCTGGCGTATCGTTGGACACAGGAAGACAATCTCACGCGGAGCCGCGGAGCCGCGGAGGAGGAAGGAGAAGAGAACAAGATGACGCATCACTTTCGATGGCTGTTCTATCTGTGACATTCTGTATCGCCGATGCGCGGAAAAGTGGGTCGCCCGATAAACGCTTCTCCGTTTCTCCGTTCACTCCTGTTCCTTCCCCCGGCTCCTTCGCTCCACCTCTCGATGCTTCCCGTTCCAGGGATCGATACAATGCCCCGCATGAACCACGCATCCTTGATCTGCGTCTTGATCCTTCCGGCTCTGCTGACCGTCAGCCTGGCCGCCGAACCCGCGCCCGAGGCGAACGCCAGCATCCGCGCGCCGGCGGGAAAGTCAGAGATCGTCATCACCACCACGCGCCGCCTGGCGGGGGCGATTCATTCGCTCACCTGGAACGGACAAGAGTTCATCGACAGCGCCGATCACGGCCGGCAGCTGCAGTCTGCGTCGAACTTCGATTGCGGCAAGCAGTTCTTTCCCGAGGTCTTCAATCCGACCGAGGCGGGCTCGATGTCCGATGGCGCCGGCCAGAAATCAAGCAGTCGCTTACTGCGGCTCAAGGCCGAGGGAGCGGAACTGACCAGCACCTGCCAGATGGCCTTCTGGCTGGCGCCCGGCGAAAAGTCGGCTGGCAATCCGGCCTACAACGACAAGCGGCTCTCGGACCATCTGCTGACCAAGCGGGTCAAGATCGGCCGTCCGGGCCTGCCGCATGCAATCGAGTACGACGTCACGTTCACGCTTCCGGCGGGCGAGAAGCACACCTATGCCCAATTCGAGGCGGTCACCGGCTACATGCCCCCGGCCTTTAGCCGCTTCTGGACGTTCGATCCGGCGACCGGCGAAGTGGCCCGGCTCGACGACGGACCGGGCGAGCAGGCGAAGCCGGTGATTCTGGCCACCGAGAGCGGCAGCCATGCGATGGGCGTCTACTCGCCCGACCAGCCATCGCGCGGCTTCGAGCAGGCCGGTTACGGGCGGTTCCGCTTTGCCGCCGAGAAGGTGAACAAGTGGAACTGCGTGTTCCGCCTGCGCGATCCGCAAGGAGTCGCGGCCGGCGAATACCGCTTCCGAAACTTCGTGGTGGTCGGCACGCTGGAGGATGTCCGCACGACCATGCAGGCGTTGGTCAAGGAACGCAGACCGTAGTCTTAGAACTCGCTGACCGCCAGCTCGTTCGCCCGCATGAACTCTTCGGCCTCGGCACGGGTGAAGACCCCGGCCGTGGTGCCGATCGCACGAACGCAACTGGCCCCCAGGGCACTTCCCCACTCGAGCGACTGCCGCGGATCGGCACCGTTCAACAGACCCGCAATGTAGCCCGCATCAAAGGCATCGCCCGATCCGCTGCCGTCGACATACTTCACCGGATAGACGCCGGCCTTCAGCCGCAGCCCCTTGGTCATCAGCACGGTGCCGTCTCCGCCGCAGGTGATGACCGCGGTTCCGGCGCCGGCCGCCAGGAACTTCTCGGCCTGGGCCACGGGATCGGCCAGGCCCGTGATTAACTCGGCTTCGTCCCGATTGGGCAGAAAGACATCGGTCTCTGGCAGAACCGCTTCGATGGCGCTCCAATGCTCACCCTCGTTTGGCACAACCACATCCAGCACCGTCTTCACGCCGAGCTCGCGGGCCTGGCGGAAGATCTCGCGCAGGCCGGCCGGTTCCAGCTTCGACATCAGCAGATAGCCGCCGACGTACAGCACCTTGGCCTGCCGCACCAGATCGAGCGGGATGTCCTGGGCGGTGAAAGCCGCATTGGCGCCGACCGAGTGAATGTACCGGCGGTCCTGCCCGGCGACGTTCACGATCAATGTCGCCGACGTGCCGTAGTCGACCAGCCGGCGAACGCCGCGGGTGTCGATGCCGCCGGCCTCGAGCGTCTCGCAGACAAAGCGCCCCAGCGTGTCCTGTCCCACGCAACCGACCACGCCGACGTTGACGCCGACCTTGGCCAGGTCCATGCCAGCATTGGAAGCACAGCCGCCGATGTTCAGCACCAGGCGATCGGCCAGAATCAACTGCCCGGCATCGGGCAGCTTGGGAATAGGGGCGCACAGATGGTCGGCCACCAGAATGCCGGCACACAAGCAGTCGATCGCCATCGAAGAATCTCGCACGGAAAGAGAGCGGGAGGGCGCCAGCAGCCGACTCGCGTTGACACTGAATGCAGGCGGGCCTATCGTGCCCCCGCTCTAAGGCAGGGCGGCTGCTGGCAATGCAATCGCGGCAATGCAAAACGCTGGGTATGCCGTGAAACTAGCACTCGCCGGGGACCCTTTCCAGTCCCAGCGGGGCGCGCGACAACGCCGGCAGGCGAGCGCATGACCGGGGTTCAAAAGAAGAAGCGGGGAGTTGGGGCATGCGATGGGTTCGAGTAGCCGCTGCGCTGATGCTGATGTGCGTGACCGCGCACGGCCAACAGCCGGCGCGTGTGGCGCGGCTTGTGGAGCGGTTGGGCTCGCCGTCTTTCAACCAACGGAGCGATGCCGCCCGCGAACTGCAGCACTTGGGCCTCGAGGCTCGGGCAGACCTGCAGCGGGCCGCCAGTTCAAGCGATCCCGAAGTCAGGCTGCGCGCGGAGCGCCTGTTGCACGCGATCAAGCTGGACGCGTTCTGGCAGCCCGGCGAGTATCGCGGCAAGCATGAACAACAGTCGGTCACGCAGGTGCTGGCCGAACTTGCCCAAGGGACCGGGAACCGCGTGCGAACCGACGCTGCCCATTCGGCGCCGCTTCGCGACGCATGCGTCGATCTGGACGCAACAGCACTGTCGCTCCAAGGGGTAAAGGGCTTCTGGCCCTTGGCCGACCGCATCTGTCGCGCCAGCGGCAACAGCATCCGAGCGGGAATCGCGCCGCTCGAGTCGCCCGGGCTGGTGCTGGACGGCACTTCAATGGGCATTGCTCCCATCGCCTATGCCGGGCCGCTGCGCGGGCAGATCCGATCCCTTCGGCGCACCTTCATCGAAGAGCTTGATTTGGAAGAAGAACAGAAGGACGGAACCCATACCTTGCAGGTGAACTTCACGTATCTATGGGAGGATCGCTTTCATCTGGTAGCCTATCGCTCGCAGCCGCAACTCTTGGAAGCAGTCACGGACACCGGCGAGCGCGTGACCACCGCGCATCCCAGCGGCAACGCCTGGAACGTAGTGCCGCACGGAGTCCGCCGGCTGTCGCATCATTTGATGCTCGAGCCTCCACACGCCGACGCCCGTTCGCTGGCACGCGTCACGGTACGCTGGGAATTGATCGCGGTCGGCGAGTTCGTCGAACTGCATGTCGAGAATCTCCGCCAGCCCAGCAGCCGCCGCGATCGCGATGCCGAACTGGCTGTGGAGCGCTGCGAGCAAGTCGCCGGCGGATGGGAAGTGGGACTGCGGGTGTCGCGCGAACTGGCGATCCCCGAGCCCGCGGAACTGCTGTTTGTGGAAAACCAGATCGAGATCCAGGACGACCGCGGCCGGCCTTTCGTGATGCACGATCAGGTCAGCGCGCTCGCACCCGATGGTGCCCGCCTGACGCTGCGTTTGAAGGGGGCAACGGAAGACAGCACGCCGCGCTCCATGCGATTCCGCTATCCGACCCTTCGGGCCCAGCGGGCACTGGAGCTTGTCTATCGCGATGTTCCGCTGCCTGCGTTGCGCGCGAAGTAGCTGCCCCCCTCTCAGGTCGGTGCAATCGTCGCAGCTCCATCGCAACCCGACGCGTAAGCGAGGAAGATGCCGGGAGGATACGCATCTTCGCTGACGCGCTTACGCGTCGAGTTGGGATTGGGACGTCAAATGCCAACGAAAAAAGCCCCGCCTTCTGAACACGTCAGAAGGCGGGGCCTTAAACTAAACGTACGCACGTTCTGGCAACGTACGGACCAGACTAAAAGTCGTCTCCCGCTGCGGCATTTTGCCGGTACAGCGGCATGTGACGGTAGTAAACTTCCAGGGTCATGCAGCTCATCGAGGTTTCGTAGAGCCGACCGCCAGCTTCGCCGTGCGACTGGCCGACCGTCCACCAACTGCCCTTCTCGGCAGTGTAGGTTCCGGCTTGGACCTGGCTGGCAATCAACTGTTCACGCATGATCGCGTTCCACTTCTTCCACTCTTCGCCGCCCCAGTGATGCAGCACCTGGGTGGCGTAGTAGTTGAAGTACATGTTGTTCTTCGAGGGGCCCAGCTTGCTCATGTACTGGACGCCAGCCTGCAGGGCGGGGTTGTCTTGCTTCCAACCCAAGTACATGCGGCAGAGCAGACCGCAGCCCGTGGTCGCCGGACCGGCACCAGGGCCGGTGTAGCCGTAGTTCGCACCGCTGTTGCTCTGGACCAGGTTCAAGAAGTTGATGGCACCGGCAATGGTCTTGGGCGGGACATCAAGGTAGGCCAAGTGGCCGCTCTTGAGGGCCATGATCTGCCAACCCACGGCCGAGGTGTCGCCCGGCTGACCCGGCGAGTAACGCCAGCCGCCGCCGGTCTTGTCCTGAGCGTAGACGATGAAGTTGATCGACTGCTGGGCGGGCTGGGCCAGTGCCTTATCCTGCGTCAGGGCATAAGCCTCGCAGAGAACGATCGAGGCCAGACCATGGGCATACATGCTGCCCCCTTCACCCATCAGATCGCCGCCATTGGCGGTAACCTTCATCTGTCGGCCCAGGTAGTACAGGCCGCGTTGGATCGTCTCTTTGTACTTGCCTTCCTTGTGCGTCTGACCGGCACCCAGGAAAGGGAGCAACGCCATGGCCGTAGCGCCGGTGGTCGTCTTGGCAGAGCCCGGATCGTTCACGGGGCCGACATGCTTGTTGTTGATGCCGTGGTTGAAGCTCCAACCACCGTCGACCATCTGGTGCTCGGCCAGCCACTTCAGTGCGTGACCCACAGCGGCTTCGCTGCCGCCGGTGCCACCCTCAGAAGCCAGCATCGCCTTGCGGGCGGCCTGGCCGCGGCCATCGAAGCCCTTGCCCGTGGTCGAGCCCATCTTGTTCATCAGGTTGTTCTTCTGCACGTGCTCCAGGCCGAAGTCGCTGGTCTCGACCGAGATCGGCGCGGCAGGGGCATCGTTGAACGAGGAGATTTCCATCTCCTCTTTCACCACTTCGGTATCGACGACTTCCGACACTTCATCGGAGACGTTGATGTCTTCGCTCACCACCTCGATGTTCTCGTCGAGCTTCTCGACTTCTTCTTTCTCGGTCTCGGTCGTCGCCAACAGATTCGGCACGACCTTCTCCAGAACGTCCGGCAGCGTGATGAGCGCCAACAAGATCAACAGCACGGCGTGCACGATCAGGCTGGTAGTCAGGCCCGGAGTGCTCTCCACCAAGCTGCGGAGCCACAAGCCAAAAGGTCCGATCTCCTTGAGCTCGTCCAACTCTTCGCGAACGCCCACGGCGCGCTTGCGGCCGGGTTGTTGGGGCTGCTGTGGCTGCGAGCCCTGTGCTTTGGCGGGAGCGGACTTGGCCGGCGGCTTTGCGGCAGCAGGCTTAGGCTGGGTGGACATAGAAGGGAGGCTCCTGGCGTCTAATTGAAATCTCACTCCCCAAAGGGATGGGGGAGTTGCAAGAAAGACTTCGGGAATTCTGACTTTCTTAAAGTAACGCTTTTTGGACTTCGATCAAGCAAATTCCTTTGGTAACCGGAACTTGCCTGACGAAGGGTGGCTCCCATCCATTCGCGTACTCGTGTCTGGGTTATTCCCGCCTGCCAAGAAATTCTTCGCCGAATCTGCCAACCCTGACGAATGTAAGGGCGGTTTACGCCGTAACGTGCCAAAAATACAACACTTGCGTTGACAAAACGCAACCGTAGCGCAAATAACCAGCAGTGACTCTTCATGAGCGCGATGGGCGCGCCCCTCCTCGGGCCACGGAATCGGCCACGTTCCTTTACGCCCCTGCTCTGATCTATTTATGACTGCACGTGGCTCCCTCCTGCTGGTAGACGACGACCGGCACGTTCTGGAATCGACCGCCGACTGGCTCCGCTCCCTAGGGCATCGGGTAGTAACCGCTCGTGGAGTTGCCGAGGCCCGCCAGCGGCTCGCGGCCGGCCACTTCGACCTGGCCGTCTCCGATATTCGCCTGGACGACGGCACCGGCTTCGATGTTCTGGCCGCCTGCCGTTCGAGCGGTCTGCGCGTGATTCTGGTCACCGGCTATGGAAGTCTCGAGACCGGCATCGAAGCCTTGCGGGCCGGCGCCTTCGATCTGCTCACCAAGCCGCTGCTGGACGACGAACTCGAGCAGTCGATCGCGCGGGCCTTGTGGCAGAAAAACGTGGTCGAGGAAAACAAGTCGCTCAAGGCGCAGCTTGATCTGCGAGTAGGCCTGGAGAATCTGGTCGGCCGCGATCCGCGCATGGACAAGATCTATGAGCTGATCGACTGTGTCGCCGATACGCGAGCCACGGTGCTGGTGACCGGCGAGAGCGGCACGGGCAAGTCGCTGGTCGCGCGTGCCATTCATCGCCGCAGCAGCCGACGCGATCGCCCGTTTGTGGAAGTAGCCTGCGGCGCGCTGCCGGAGTCGCTGCTGGAGAGCGAACTGTTCGGGCATGTGGCCGGGGCCTTCACCGGGGCGCTCGGGAACAAGATGGGCCGCTTTCAACAGGCCGACGGAGGGACGCTGTTCCTCGACGAGATCGGCACCGCCAGCCCGGCCTTGCAGGTGAAGCTGCTCCGCGTGCTACAGGAGCTGGCCTTCGAACCGGTCGGCAGCAGCCAGACCGTGACTGTCGAAACCCGCGTGATCCTGGCGACCAACGAAGAGCTGTCCTCGCTGGTGGCCGCCGGAAAGTTCCGCCAGGACCTGTTCTATCGCATCAACGTGGTGAATATCGAACTGCCCCCGCTGCGCGAGCGGACCTCGGATATCCCGGTGCTGGCGAGACACTTTCTGGCACGCTCGGCCGAACAGATGGGGCGATCGACTTCGGACTTCGCCGATGACGCCCTGGCCGCGCTAGTGGCCTATCGTTGGCCCGGCAATGTGCGTGAGTTGGAAAACGTCGTCGAGCGAGCGGTCTTGCTGGGCAAGTCGAGCCTGGTCCGGGCCTGCGATCTGCCGGTCGATGTGGCACGGGCCGGACGCGGAGGCGCTGCGTCGATGACCAGTGCCGCTTCGCAGACGCTCAAGGAAGCGTTGGAAGGCCCCGAGCGATCGATCATCCTCGAGACGCTGGCCCGCTACGAATGGAACCGCCATCAGACGGCCGACGCGCTGGGGATCAATCGCACGACGCTCTATAAGAAGATGAAGCGTCTGGGACTGGAGACGGAAGTCGCGTAGCGCCCTTTGTGGTGCAGGCGTCCCGCCTGCTGAATGGCCAGACCTCAGGGCAAGCAGGCGGGACGCCTGCACCACAAGAAATTCGCGATCCCTTACGAAGCCTGCAAGACGTTCAGGCGAGCGCTGCCTCGCACGTTCGCCCACAGGCGATATGGCATTTCCAGATGCTCCCGCGTGAAGCTCCGCGGGATGTACATCAGGCGCTCCAGTTGCTTTCGTTCCACTTCCACAAAGACCGACCAATCGGCAGTATCGAGATCGCGGACGGCCTTCTTGAACAGGGTGTCGAGTTGGGCGGAGGTCATGGCTGCTTCTCGTTGGCTTGGGTCACTCTTTCGTGCAAACGAAAAAGGATGAAAGCAATCCAAGTGCCAAAGCGAGTGAGCGTTGGATGTGCTAGTCGCAAGTCCTTGCTAGCGATGAGCTTTTATTGCGAGTGGCACGACGCGGAGCTGGCGATTCTCGTGGCATGTGTCGCGTTTTTGATGGCGCGTGTCTCGCGGCGAGTCATCAAATTGATGACATTCGATTTAATGCTCGAAGCGGGCCCGCAAGTCGGGCGGCAGGATCGGACAGGCGGCCGCAGGGGCAGCGAAGAGCCGTCGACGAACACCTGCGATGCCCGCGTAAACTCGATCGGCCCATCCACGGGGCACCAAGCCGCCGAGCGAGGCGAACACTCGCCACAGACCGCCCATTCGTGCGAGCACATGCAGCACGCCGGCCGATTGTGTCAGCAGTTGACCGTCGGCGGTTTTGACCACGGTGCTATCGGGCAGGGCCGCCCGCTGTTCCTCAGTGGCCGCCGCCCGAAAGGCATCGCTGTCGAGCGGCGCCAGCCGAAAGGCCCCGGTGCGATCCTCGGAAAGGACCACCCTCACGAAGCGATGGCAAAGCCCACAGTGCCCGTCGTAAAAGAGCATCTCCGGCGCTGCGGGCCCTAGCGCGGGAACCCATGCGGGGTCGAACACGAACAGGTGTAATAGCATCATTCCCAGTCGCAGTTCGGGATCGATGCCCAGGCAAAGCCCGGTGAACTGCCCAACCAATCCGACCAGCCAGATCCAGGGACGTAGGTTGGGGAGCATTACTAGCGGCGAGAACAGCACGCCAAACAAGGCAGGAATCCAAAGCATCAGATAGATCAGTCCCGCAGGCAATCGTTGACTGAGCGCGAAGGCCGTGTGCAGGCGATTCTGCGGCTCGAAGCGCCAAGCATCTATCAGGCCGATCGATCCCGCAATCGCGTAGCCTGCGGCCAGCAGTACCCAGGCCGACAAGTACGCGGGCAAAGACATGCGCCAACCGCCGCGCGGGTCGACTCGCCCTCTCGCCGCCAGCGAACCAAACGGCGCCGGGGGCACACAGGCATGGGCCAACAGCAGCCAGCCCATCCAAGGCAGCGCCTTCCCCGCAGTTTCCGGAGACAGCGTGTAGACACAGGCCCACAGATACCACAGCCCAATGGCGGCCCAACGATCGAAGTATCCCACGATCAACAACACCGCCAGCAGCATGCCCACGACGATCAGACCCGTGGCCACCGCGGAACTGGAGCTGACCGCGAAGAGGTTGGGGAAGCTGCGAACGATCGGGTTCTCGAGGACTTCCTCGGGCGGAGACTTTCCCGCCAGGCTCGCGCCGAGCGGCAGGAACCGGCCGAAGAGGAACAGCATCCACAGTCCCAGCAGCGCGCGGAACAGGCTGTATTGCCCACCGGTCCAGCCGGTTTCGAATGGATTCGATGGGGGCGCGGTGGTATTCATGTCGCGGTGCAACGTGGAGGGAAGAAGCCTGCACGGGAAGATAACCGCTGCGTGCCCGGCTGCCTAACGGTCATTCGGCGCGACTCAATTCGCGCCGTCGTTTATTTGGAACAGGAGGAAACAGAGGTAACGGAGAAATCCCCTCTGTTACCTCCCTTTCTTCCTGTTCAAAGTATTTCCGGATCAGCGTTTTTCAACCGGGATGCAAGTGAGTCGGTTGGATGCCGAACCGATTTGACCTGGCTATACTCGACGAATCGTTCTGAGCGAAAAATCCGGAGAGCCAACATATGGCCGGAACCGATTGGGACATCCACTATCAGAGCGGCCTTCCTCCTTGGGAGACTGGCGGCCCGTCGAGCGAACTGGCCCGTGTGCTCGCCGACGCGGAAATCGCCCCGTGTGATGCGTTCGAACTGGGCTGCGGCCGAGGGATCAACGCCGTCTGGCTGGCGCAGCAGGGATTCAATGTCACGGCGATCGACTTCAACCAGTTGGCGATCCAAGCCGCTCGCGAGCGCGCTCGGACGGCCGGCGTCACAGTCCGCTTCGAATTGGCCGACGTCTGCAATCTGCCTGACGGCTTTGAGCAATACGCGTTCTTCTTCGACCGCGGTTGTTATCACTCGATCCGTGGAACGGGCTTGGCCGGCTACGTGCAAACCCTGGAGCGGATCACCCGGCCGGGCTCGCGAGGGCTGATTCTGACGGGCAACACCAACGATCCGGCGCCGCCAGGCCAAGGTCCGCCGCGTGTGGCGGAAGCCGACTTCCATCGCGAGTTGGAACCGCTGTTCCGGATCATTCACCTGCGCCCGTTCCACTTCGACAGCGGCGATCCATCGTGGAAGGGTCCGCTGGCGTGGTCATGTCTGCTCGAGAGAGCGTAACGGGCGACAAAAAAGCCCAGACGCCGAAGCGCCTGGGCTCTCTTGGTTCACAAGGACCTTCTGAATCTACTGCTTGATCAAATCGTTGACCGTCATACCGCCCGGGATCATCGGCAGCACGTGCTCTTGATAGGGCGTTTCGACATCCAGCAGGTACGGGCCGGTGGAAGCCAGCATCTCGGCGATGGCGGCCGGCAGATCAGCCTTCCGCTTCACGGTGGCCGCGTTCCATTTAAAGCCCTTGGCCAAGTTCACAAAGTCCGGGTAGCGGTCCTGGGGACCGATACCGTTTCCTTGGCCCACGGCTTCCGGATGATCGATCGGGCCTAGATAGGTATGGGCCCGGTTGCCGTCGTGGAATCGGTCTTCCCACTGCATGACCATGCCCAAGTGCTGGTTGTTCAGCAACAGCACCTTCACGGGCAACTTCTCGCAGTAACAGGTAGCCATTTCCTGAACGTTCATCAGGAAGCTGCCGTCGCCATCGACGTCGACCACAATTTTGTCGGGATGAGCTACCTGCACGCCCATGGCGCAGGGGAGGCCGAAGCCCATCGTTCCCAGGCCCGAGCTGGACATGAACTGGCGGGGCCGCTGGAAGTTGTACCACTGGGCGGTCCACATCTGGTGCTGACCCACGCCCACCGTGATAAAGGCCCCCTTGTTGCAGGTCTGCCGCGACAGCTCGTCGATGGCGAACTGCGGCAGGATCCCTTGGTAGCTCTTGTCGTAGGTCAACGGGTCCGAGAGCTTCCAGGCGTCGCACTGTCCGACCCAGCCTGCGATGTCCTCGGGGGCTTCAACCACCTTGTTCAGTTCCGAGAGGGCGAACTTGATGTCGCTGACGATCGGAATATGGGCGGCCTTGTTCTTGTTGATTTCCGAAGGATCGATGTCGATGTGGACGATCTTGCCGTGCTTGGCGAACTCGCTCACCTTGCCGGTCACGCGGTCGTCGAACCGCACACCGAAGGCCAGCAGCAGGTCAGCCTCGTTCACCGCGTAGTTCGCGTAGACGGTGCCGTGCATGCCCAGCATCTTGAGCGACAGCGGATCGTCGCTGGGAACGGCCCCCAAGCCCATGACCGTGGTCGTGACGGGGATGCCGGTCTTCTGCACCAGCTCACGCAGCTCTTCGGCCGCGTTGGCCAGAATAATGCCGCCGCCGGCATAGATGATCGGCCGCTTCGAGCGTTTGATGGCCGCCACAACCTGCGCGATCTGCTCGGGGCGGGCCTTGCGGTCCTCGACGTGATAGCCGGGCAACTGCATCGGTGCATCGTAGTCGGGGACGATGCGGTCCTGCTGCACGTCCTTGGGCAGGTCGATGAGGACCGGGCCAGGACGTCCGCTGGTGGCGATATGAAAGGCCTCGCGCACGACGCGCGTCAGGTCTTCGATCCGCTGCACCAGGTAGTGATGCTTGGTGATGCCGCGGCAGACCTCGACAATCGGGGTCTCCTGGAAGGCGTCGGTCCCGATGACCTGCGTCTTCACCTGACCGGTGATGGCGATCAGCGGGATGCTGTCCATCTTGGCGTCAGCGATGCTGGTGACCAGGTTCGTGGCCCCCGGACCGCTGGTGGCCATGCAGACGCCCGGCTTGCCGGTGCTGCGGGCGTAGCCCTGCGCGGCAAAGGCGCCCCCTTGTTCGTGCCGCGGCAAGATCGTGCGGATCTTGTCCGAGAACATGGTCAGCGACTGGTGCAGCGGCATGCTCGCCCCGCCTGGATAGGCGAATACGACCTCTACCCCGTGATTAATGAGTGCCTGGACCAGAATGTCCGAGCCGCATTGAACCTGGGTGGACGCCGACGTTTCAAGGGTTGAGGACACGCGAGACCCCGCTGCAAATAGGTAAGAATGGGGCACAAAGCCGAACTTGGCCCACAATAACTTAGCTTAGACGTTTGGACCTTGGTTTTCAACCGTTGGAGGGCGAGTGGGAAGTGGTTATGAAGGGGGGGAATGTATGGGCTGTCATCTCACGAGGAAATGCCGTTGGTCGCACTTGCCCCTTCGAGTTACGACAATCCGCCCATCGACTCCAAGGGGGGTGGCTGCACTACCTTCGTCTTTGGAGTCTTTCTGCTGGCCGGATTGGGTGGTTTCGCCCTGGCCGTGTCGTTGCTCTATCCGACATGGGAAACCTACACCCGGTTCGCAGAAATCGACGCCGAAATCCTGGAAGGACGGATTCGCGAACAGTTCAACGACTCGGCCAGCTATTATCCCGAGCTGCGCATCCGCTACACGCCTGCCGGCGCGGCGCCGCGCGAAGCCTGGACCTATCGCCTGCCAGAGCAACGGGTCACCTGGCATCCCGAAGCCTGGGAAGTGATCGACCGCTATCCGATCGGCAAGCGTGTCCGCGCCTGGTACGACCCCGCTTCTCCGGATCGCGTGGTGCTGGAGCGCGGGGTGCAGTGGTGGACGGTGCTGGTACTGCTGTTTCCGCTGCCGTTCTTTCTGATCGGCTGGTGGGGCCTGCGGCACTTCGGTGTAAAGGCCCGCGCGGTCTCGCGCGAAGCCGAGGCCATGAAAAACGCTGGCAAACCGAATCAGAGTAGCGGAAAGTTGCTGCTCACGCTGGGAAGCATCTTCTTTCTGGCCGGTGCGGGGATCTTCTATGGACTGATGGTCGGCATGGTCCTGCCCGAGCAGCGCGCGCGGAACACCTTTGTCGAAACCGAGTGCGAAGTCGTGGCCAGCCGGATGCTCACGCTGCGCGGCGACGACAGCACAACCTATCGCCCCGAGTTCAAGATCCGCTATCGCACGCCGTCCTTTGCCGATCCGGCCGAGACCTGGACCTATCGCATCACCAATGTTTCCTCAAGCGACTTCAGGGCCGAGGAGGCCGTGCTCGAAAGCTTTCCGGTCGGCGGCAAGTTCCCCTGCTGGTACGACCCTGACCGACCGCGGTGGGTGGTCATCGATCGAGACACCGGCTGGTTTCCCTACTTGATGCTCTTCCTGCCGCTCGTCTTCCTCGGTGTTGGGGCATTGATGATCGGAATCGGCTGGAACAGCCTGCCTCCGCGCGACGCCAGCCAGCTTGCGATGCCTGACGGCGTCGATCCGTTTGCTGCTTCCGCGGGAGACTGGCGAAGCACCACGGCCAGCGATCGGCCGGCAAACGATCCGCAGGAGGTTACCCGGCAAAGCCCGCCGCGTGTACCGTCCCTGCAGTTGCCGGGCATGCCGCTCATGTCGCACACTCAGGGCGAGGTGCTTCCCTGTCGGCTTTCGGTCAGTGCGTCGGCCTGGGGGCAAGTGATCGGATTGGTTTTCGTGTCGCTGTTCTGGAATGGCATCACCGGGGTGTTTGTCGGCATTGCCGTGAACAGCCACCTTCGCGGCAAGCCGGAATGGTTCCTGACGGTCTTCATCACTCCGTTCGTGCTGATCGGCCTGTTCCTGATTTGCGCCACACTCAGGCTGTTTCTGGTGGCCTGGGGGATTCGGCCCGCGATCGTCGAGATTTCTCATCATCCGCTGGAGCTTGGTGGCCGTTACTCGGTGTACGTGCGGCAGTCGGGGCCATTGACCGTCAACTCACTGGTCGTGTCGCTGCATTGCACCGAGAAGGTCAGTTACCGCCAGGGAACGGACACCCGCACGGAAACCGCCCGCGTCTTTGCCGCTGAGTTGTTTCGTCAGGAAGGTTTCGAGATCGATCGTGGGATGCCGCTTGAAATCCGCACAGAGCTCTCGGCCCCGGAAGGCAGCATGCATTCGCTGCTGGGCACCCACAACTCAGTCGACTGGAAGCTGGTCGTGAAGGGAGATATCGCCAACTGGCCCGATTTTGAAGCGGAGTTCCCCGTCGTCGTCCATCCCAACAAGCAGATCGCGGAACCGTATGGCGAGACGTAAGGGAAAACGCGCACTGTTCGTCTGGAAGAATCGCCCGGACGACACCGGACGCACGACCAGTCGCGATGCAGAAACGGCAGCGTCGGCCGGTGGCTGCGCGGTGGCTTTTTTCGTGATTGCCTCGATCGTGATGCTCAAGATTTCGGTCGCGATCACCTACGGGGTGCTGGCCCCCACGTGGGACGTGCATCAGCGGTTTCAGGAAACTTCCGGCGAGATCCTGGCCAGCCGCATGCGCGAGACCTTTGATCAACGCGCCACGTACTTCCCCGAGTTCCTGATCCGCTTCACGCCGGCTGGCCTTCCCGCCCGCGAGGTCTGGGGCTTCGAGGTCCCCGAGCGAGGCTTCTCGATCCACGCCAACGCCTGGGAAGCAATCGATCGGCGGCCGGCGGGAACGACGGTCCGCTGTTGGTACGATCCGGCCGATCCCGGGCGCGTCTCGCTCGACAGTGGTCGGCGCACGCGACAGCTCCTGCTCCTCCTCATTCCTCTGGCGATTCTGGCGGTGGGAGTCTACGGACTGCGCCAGGCGTGGCGTCGCTGGGGCATCTCGCCGGAGCATTCCGCTCGGAAGCTCGACAACCCGGAGGCGCACCACATCGGCCTCTTCATCGGCATCTGCCTGGTCGTGTTCGGGGGAATGATCCTCAGCGCTATCCTGTACGACACCATCCTGCCGGAACTGCGTGCGGCGACCGCGTACGTGGAAACGCCTAGCGTGATCGTCGACAGCCGCATTCTGACTCTGAGAAGCGAGTCCTCGAACCACGAGCCCGAGTTCAAGATTCGTTACCAGACGCCGGCTTTTCCCGATCCGGTCGAAATGTGGTGCTATCGGGCGACCAGTTCCGGCAGCGACAAACTGAAGCCCGCGCAACAGGCCATCGAGCGCTATCCCATCGGGGCGACGTTCCCCTGCTGGTACGATCCCGACCGGCCAAGGCAGGTCGTGCTCGATCGCAGCATCCACTGGCAGTCGTACTTCCTGTTGGCAGCCCCTGCGCTCTTTCTGATCCCTGGCGTGGTGATTCTCTACTTCGTGGTGCAGGGGCTGCGGCACCGCACGCCCGACGCGCCGGACGTCAATCTGCTGGCCTTTCCCAGCGCAGGTCAGATGTGGGCGACCCCTCGCCTGAGTTCTCCGCAGCCAGGCCGTTGGTATTCGCACCGCTTGACCGAACGGGGCTCGCTATGGCGCGAGTTCTGGTTCCTGCTGGTCTTCACGTTGGGATGGCACGTGGTAGCGGGCGTATTCGCCACCATGGCGATCGTGAATCGTCTGCAAGGCAAGCCCGAGTGGTTCCTGACGATCTTCAGTTCGGGGCTGGTCCTGCTGGGCGCGTTGATGGTGCTGGGGTCCGTGCGAAAGTTTTTCGTGGCGCTACGCGTGCCGGCCGCCGTGCTGGAGTTGTCTGCATGGCCTCTCGCGGTCGGTAAGACTTGCAAGCTGCATGTGACGCAAGGGGGGCAGCGGCCGCTCAAGCGTTTAACCCTCGACGCAACTTGCGAGGAGTCGACGACGTTCAGGGAGGGAACAACAAGCCGCACCGAGACGGCCGATATCTATGCCGAAACGCTGCTCGACCGCGACGCGGGCGAACTCGCTGGGGCGATGCCGTTCGTCACCGAACTGGAGTGGCATATCCCCGCCGAGTCGATGCACTCGTTTCAAGCGAAGTGGAACTCGGTGGCCTGGCGGCTCAAGATCGTCGGCACGTTCGCCAACGGCGAAAAGATCGAATCCGAGTTCGTGGTGCCGGTGCGGCCCTGAGCCCCTTTCAGTTCGGCGCCACGGCCGAGGGCAACGCTTCCAGCGGCGTCTCGGCCGGGCCTGTCGAAACCTGCCCATCGACATGAAAACGCGAACCATGGCACGGGCAGTCCCAGGTTCGCTCCTCGTGGTTGAACTGCACGACGCATCCCATGTGCGTGCAGACGGCCGAGACGGCATGCACGCCGCCGTCGTCATCGCGGAAGCAAGCGTACTTCTTCCCTTCCATGTTCAGGATCTTGGCCTCGCCCGGCGCGAGTTCGTCCAGCGACTTCCCTTCCGACGGCTTGAGCTTGCCGCGCAGCAGATAGTACGGATAGTCCATGTTCTCCTTCAGATACTCCAGGGCCGCCCCCCGAACCTTAACCCGATCGACCGACAGCAGATCCTGCCACGGATTGGGATTCCCCAGAACCCAATCGCAGGCCATGGTCCCTGCCAGCGCACCCCAGGTCATGCCGTTGCCTGAGAAGCCGGTGGCCGCAAATTGCCCCGGCGCGGTCTCGCCCATGTAGGGCAAACCGTCGGGCGTCTCGATCACCTGGCCGCACCAACGATGCGTCAGCAACGCGTCGGGGAGCAGCTTCAACAGGGTCCCCTCCAACTTGCGATAGCGCTCGTCGGCATCGTCGGCCTGCCCCGTCTTGTGGTCTTCACCTCCCAGGATCGCCTGATCGAAGCCCTGATCCGGGGCCAGTCGCAGGTAGCGATACGGGTCGTTGGTGTCCGAGTAGAGCCCCATCGGGAAGCGGCCCGCGGTCGTCCGCGCACTGACTGCATAGGACGTGTAGGCTGCCAGCTTGGTCTGAAACATCGCTGCGGAAGCGGTCCCCGCGTTCCCCATCAACGGAACGTGGGTCATGATCACCAGCCGGCCGCAGGAGATTCGATGCCCGTGCGACCGAACGGCCAGTGGTTCTGCCTCGGTCTCGGTCACGCCTGAGTGCTCGAAAACTCGGCAACCATTCCCATCCACCGCCCGGGCGAGACCCGCCAGAAACTTGAGCGGATGAAACTGCGCCTGGTTCTCGAACTGAATGCCCGGCACCAAGAGCCCAGGGACCTGTTCGAGATAGGTGGCCTCGAAACCAAGCTTGCGGATGAAGTCGGCTTCCGTGGCCAGTTCTTCGGCCTCTTGCCGGGAGTCGCGGATTGAGTCGTCGCAGGAGACCGGCAGATGCAGATGCCCGGGCACGCGGCGGAAATCGCAATCGCACCCTGCGCGAGCGGCCAGCATCTCGAGGTCTCGAATGGCCGCCTGTCCGCCCATCCAGGCCAGCCGTGCACCGTCTTCGCCGAAAGTTTTGGCCAGTTCCGACAGCCGCCGGTCGGTGACATACGTGAGATGCGCGGTGGTATTGCCTGTTTCGACGGCGCCGACGCGCTCGCGATCCAGCACGCAGACGGTCTGCCCGGCCTCTTTCAAGAGATAGGCAGTGACCAGCCCGGCAAGTCCCCCACCCACCACGACCACATCGAAGTGCAGGTCGGCATCGACCGGTCCGAAGCTGGGAATCGACGCTTCGCGCCATAGGGAAGGATTAGACATCAGGCTCTCCTCGAATTTGCAGCGGCAATGTTTTCAGTTTCAAAGGGACTCAATTGCTTCCAAAGGCGAACGTCGGCCTTCAGCACTTTCTGCATCATCTTGAGCGCTCGATCGGACTCTTCGCGCGTGTTTGCCGCCACGCAATCGGCCGGCACCGCCACGTCGTAGCCACGCATGTAGGCGTCGTTCGCGGTAAACAGCACGCAGATGTCGGTGGCCACGCCTGCCAGGATGAGGGACGAGCATCCCAAGTGCTGCAGCAGGACATCGAGCGTCGTGGCAAAGAAGCCGGAGTGCTTGGGCTTCAGCACGAAGTAATCGTCGTCCTCGGGCTTAAGCAGGTCGGCAATCTCGCGGCCGCGAGATTCCATTCGCAGGCAGTACTCAAGCTGACTCTTCAGATCGGACTGCCAACGCCCGAAGTTGTCGTTCACATAGATCACGGGCACATCACGAACACGAGATTCCCGCTTCATGGCGGCAATGCTGCGGGCCATCGGCAGGGCGTGTTCGGCCAGGTCGTCCCCCTCAGGAAAATCGAGATCGTTGATCACGTCGATCAGGACGATTGCCGACTTGCGCGAGCCCTGACGGCGCGTCTCGGCCAAGGGGAGCCCGCTTGCCTGTCGATCATCCACTGCCGAGGTCATGGGGGGCTCCGCGGTCACGTCGGTCGCGTAGGATTACGCGATTGCCGGATTCGCCGAGGAGATCGCAAAGCAACTTGCGGGCCAAATGACGCGGGTCCCGCAGAGTGCGCATGAACCGCAGAGAAGAACGCCCTTCCGCCTTCGGGCAGCCCTGATCCCTGGCCGGATCGCGACCGGGATGATTCCGAAAAGATCGCCCTGCGCGATTGCGAGAGGAAGAAATAGGCCTGGTAGGACTCGAACCTACGACCAAGGGATTATGAGTCCCCTGCTCTAACCGACTGAGCTACAGGCCCGAATGCGAACAGGTGCAGGGCGATTCGCGACATTTGTTGCGATACCACCCTGCAGGAAGGTATCCTTCCACCACGACCACCCCTCGCATCATCCCCAGGATGACTGCGATGCCGAAAGGTAGCAAGAAGTTCCGAGATCGGCCAGATAAGCCTCGGGACGAATTCCCTGTTGCGAACCTAAATCAACCGTGGTGTAAGAAGATCCGAGGGGGCCGCTTTCCGTCGGCGCCTGGGAGGGAATGCACTCTAAATCCCAGGATCGTGCGCACAAGTTTCCAGCTTCGTGCCGGTCCGGAAGGCCGGGCTGTTCGTCTATTAGGGCATCGCGGCCCACTCGCCGCGAGGCCAAGCCCGCCCGGGCCGGCCACAAACTCTAAGTTCTCATTTCAGAGGAGACATCAGCCGTGAAGAAAGACGTCGGAAACCAGATGCATTTCAGTTCGCAATGGTGGAAGAAGAACAAGGCCAAGACCGTCAAAGACAATGGTCTCTTTGCTGCGCTCGCCGCATGGGAAAAGGAGACCAAGGACTTCGGGGTCGATACCCTGACGCACGACAGTTACGCTCGTGCGGTGGCCGCCACCAACGCAGTGGGCGTTGCCGCCAAGGCCACGCTCGATGGAATGGGAAAGCTGGCCGACAAGGTTGCCACGGGAACCAAGAATCACCTGAATGAGTATCCGGCGCAGATTCAGACGTACAAGAACTACTTCAAGCAGTGGAAGGATCAGTACGACAAGAACCTGAAGCGTTTCCAAGACCGCTATACCACGGTGTTGGGCGAGATCCGCTCGAGTGAACTCGAGAGCGTTCAGGTCGACAAGCAACTGAAGAAGCTGAAGGGCGAAATCGACGCCGCCTTGAAGCAGGGTGCGCTCGACGCCAAGGCCAAGAGCGACTTCCGCGGCAAGATCAATGGACTGCAGTCGGACTATGCCGACCTGCGCATTGCCGCTCAAACCGCGGAGAAGACCGCCAAGGACCTGGACCTGAACATCCCCCCGTCGTTCAACAAGGACACCAACTCGAAGTTGGGTGCCTTGACCTACGACTCGATCAACAAGGTGCATGCCTCAGTGAAGATCGGCGAGCTAGCGCTCTCGACGATGGCCAAGCTGATCAAATAACGATACGGCCGTTCAATGCCCGCCCAGCGAGCCTCCTTTTTGAGGCTCGCTGTTTTTTTGTCCGGTCGACGGACTCGAGACTGGCGTCCAAATCCCAACCCGACGCGTAAGTGAGGGAGAACCCCGAGCGAGACGCATCCTCGCTTACGCATCGGGTTGGGATTTGGACGCGTAATGCAAAAAATCACACCCTCTCCGCGCGGCCGGCTGGAAGCATGTCCGAAACGGCCTCCATCAAACTCACGTTCTGATCGCTGATCGTAAGCGGGCGGGCGTCGAAGTGGCAGATCGTCCCGATCATCCGGCCCGCTTCATTGACGAGCGGCACGCCACAGTAGGAGCGGACCTCGAGCCGTTTCGGGTGCCCGAACACTCGCGCATCAGTCAGCGAATCCGCGGTTACAAACATTCGCTCCGAGTCTCTCACGAAGACGCAGTAGGAAGCCATCACCGGAATGTCCGGGCAGCCCGTGCGTGCAGGCTCCTCGCGGTCGAAGAAATAGAGGTTCTTCAGCAACTCCGACTCGAACAGGTACATCGCGCTAAAGCGATGGTCCGTAAGACCATTCAAGTAGATCAGCATCTCTCGAAGGCCGCTTCGAGCCTGGATGCTTCTCATTTCGCGAAGGTGTTCAGTGGTGCTGCCCATTCTTGCATCTTTTCGCGAACGAGTGCCGGTATCGCGCCCGTTGACGATGCCCCTGCTCGAAGTCCCTGGCGCACCTCGACACTACCAAAACGCGGTCGTCGGGACCATTGCCCCCGGCGCGAATCGCTTCCGACCATGGCATAAAAAAAGCCAAGGCCGCCTCCTGTTTGCGGGGCAGCCTTGGCTTCAAGATGCAGGGGTTTGCTACGCTGGCTTTCGCCCAGGATCTACCGGCGGACACGAATCGCTGTGCGAATGGCCACAGCCTCTTCGGGCTTGCCCTCTTTGGGATCGCTCACGGGAGTCTTGCCAATCTGCTCGGCCACTTCCATCCCCTCGATCACTTCGCCGAACACACAGTAGCCATACTCGGCGTCCGTCCGGTTCTTGTGGTCCAGATGCTCGTTGTCCGAGAGGTTGATGAAGAACTGGCAGGTCGAACTGTCGATCACGTCGCTCTGGCGGGCCATCGCCACCGAGCCCCGCTTGTTGAGCAGGCCGTTGTGGGCTTCGTTGCGGATCGGCGCGCCGGCCCGCTTGGGCTGCATGTCGCGGGTAAAGCCTCCGCCCAGGATCATGTAGCCGTCGGAGACCTCGTGAAAGATAGTCCCTTCGTAGTGGCCGCTTTCAACATAGGCCAGGAAGTTCTCGACCGTGGTCGGGGCCTTTTCAGGCTCCAGCCGGATGCGAATGTCTCCGGCCGAGGTCTTGAGGACCACGATCGGACGCAGGCTGGCTGGGTAACTGGCCTCGGCTGTTTCCAGGCCGGGGTAGCGGCCCGTCAGATGGGCTTCGGCGGCCGGGGCCGTTTCATTCTGGGCCACAGGGGCGGCCGCTTCCTCGCTCTTGCCACAGCCCATCAACCCGCCGCAGCAGACCAGGGCCAGGCTCCACCAACGATTTCGACTCGACATGCGAGTGGCTCCAATTTTTAAGAACTCCGCGGAGGGACGCGGAAAGGTCTGGTTCGTTTGATCCAAGGGGGGCGTATCTTCCGCAGATCGACCGTTTTAGGCAAGCTCGATTCGGTCTGCTGGCAGGGCGATTCGCATGATGCCGTAAACTCTTGACCGCAAGCGACTTCACAAGCCCATTGCGGACCGCTATGATAGCACCCAAGGTTTCGCATTCTGGCGAAACCCGCAGTCGCCGTGTTTGCGGCCATTCCTTGCCGGGCGTGGAGACTCCCGTCGACCATCCTGAGTTTTCAGGGTTGTCGACCGGATTCCCCAGCACAATCGGATGGCTTCGCAAGCGGTTTTTTCTGCGCGAAGTCCTCCGCGGTGTTTCGACAGTGCCGGCCCCTGGCCCACGTCGCAGCATTGCGTCCCCAACCAGCGAGTCACTCGCTCTCCAACCTCAACGCATGAATCAACCTGAAAAACTGAAAAGTTGGGAAACCTTGGCTGAAACACTTGGAGCCGAGGCAAACCCTCCTACCCCTCCCACAACCCCTGCCCTTGAACCCGCCGCGGAGGCTCCGCCGGCCGCACGTCCCACGGCGGCTCGCCCTGCCGTAGCTGCGGGCAAGGGCAAGCCCACCTCGCGGTCCAAGCCCAAACCGGCTTGGGGCGAACTGGCCCGCAGTCTGGGTGTGGAAGCCGAGCCCGATCCGGAGCCGATTCCCGAACCGGAACCCGAGCCCGAACCGATTCAAGCCGAGATTCTCCCTACGGCGGTAATTCCGACCGAGGCCATGATCGTTCGCGAGATGCCCACGGTCTCGATGGCCCCGGCTGATGCCGACCAGGCCCCGGCCGAGACAACGCCTGCTGCCCCGCGCGAGCCGTTCCGCGGCACCCGTCATCGCCGTGCTGAAGAGGCCAAGCCGCTGCGCCGCCGAGGCGAAGGGCCTGCCGCCGGCAACGAGGATGAGACCATTACCGAACGGACGCCCGAACCTCGCCAGAGCGAGGGGCGAACCCGTCGCGAAGGGGGCCGGAGCGACGGACGACGCGGCCGTGGCGACCGCGGACGTGGCGACCGCCCGCGCCGAACCGACGATGCCCCAGCCGCTGAAACGCCCCGAGCAGAAGCCCCGCGAACCGAAACACCCCCGCCGAAAGCCCCGCGAGCTGAGAACCCCCGGGCCGCTCGGCCCCCCGTCGATTCGTTCGGCGGTGGCATCGACCCCCGCGACATTGATCCGCGAGATATTGACCCGCGAGATATCGATCCCCGCGACGTCGATTCCAGCTTTGTAGAAGCGGAGCTCGACCCGGACATTGATCCGCGCGACATCGACCCCCGCGACATTGATCCCCGTGGGCTCGAACCACCCGCAACGGGTGCCCCTGGCGGTCGGCGACGTCGCCGCCGTGGTCGCGGCCGTGGCCGTGGTTCCCGCGAAGGCGAACCGCGCCCCGTGGGCGAAGCAGCCCCGCGTCGGGCTCCTGCGGAAGGTCGAGGTCCGGTGGAAGATCGCCCTGCCTCACGGGCCCCGATCGACGAGTCGGATGACTCGGAATCGGACTTCCTGGCCGAAGACGAAGACGCCAGTGAAGGTGCGTTGCCAGCAGGCGAAGCGGGCGAAGGTTGCGAGCCAGGCACAGGCGAAGCCCCGCGTCGTCGTCGCCGCCGTCGCCGTCGTGGTGGCCGCACGGGCGATCGCGAACGTGCGCCGGGTGTTGCAGGCGAAGCCGAGCGTCCCCGACGTGCCCCTCGTGCAGAGGCCCCTGCGGGCCGTGTCGAGGAAGAGAACGACGAGCAGGACGGTGACGCCCTGGATTCGTACCGCGCTTCGGAGGCCGAGCAGAGCCGCCTGGAAGAGGAACGAGGAGACGACGACGACGGCGAGTTCGATCTGGCCGGTCATCGCAGCATCACGTCGTGGGAAGAGACGATCGGCATGATCATCGCCACGAACATGGAAGCCCGGGCCAAAGACCCGCGCGGCTCCAGCGGTCCCCCGCGCGGCCGCGGCCGTGGTCGCGGCGGACGTGGCGGCGGCGGTGGAAATGGCGGCGGTGGCGGTGGTCGGGGCGGAAACCGCAGCTAACCGCGACCATGCAAACTGCGATCAGCCAGGTTTCGACGCTGGGTGCCTCGTTCGAACGCGATGTCGAAGGCTATTCGGCCGCCCGTTGCGAGGCGATCGAGATCTGGCTCGGCAAGCTCGAGACTTGGCTGGAAAGCCACTCGCTGGAAGACGTCCGGCGATTGCTGGACGAGAACCGCCTGCAGGCCCCTGTGGCGAGCTTCCAAGGCGGCTTGCTGCTCAGCCAGGGGGACTCGCGCCGCGAGCACTGGGAGCATTTCGGCCGCCGGCTGGAGATCTGCCGCAAGCTGTCGATCCACACTTTGGTGCTGGCCGGCGACCTGAATGGGCCCCTTTCGGAAGCGGACCTGGCACGCGTGCAGGTTTCGCTCGTCCAGGCGGCCCAGCAGGCCGAAGCGGCCGGCATGCGGCTGGCCTATGAATTTCAGGCGTCGGCGTCGTTTGCCAACAACCTCGAAACGGCCGTGGCGCTGATCGCCGAGTGCGACCAGCCCAACCTGGGGCTTTGCCTGGATGCGTTCCACTTCTTCACAGGCCCCAGCAAGACCGAGGACCTGGGCTATCTGACCACCGCCAATCTGTTTCATGTGCAACTGTGCGATGTCGGTGGTCGGCCCCGTGAAATGGCGGCCGACTCGGACCGAATCCTTCCCGGCGATGGCGATTTTCGACTCGGGTCGCTGGTCGACTGCCTCAAGCAGATCAACTACACCGGTTGTGTGTCGCTGGAGCTGATGAACCCCATGATCTGGCAGATTCCGCCGCGGCAATTGGGCGAAGTCGGCGTAACCGCCCTGCGCAAGGTGCTGGGCATGGCCTCGATGGGGTGAGCGGCCTCGCGAATCCTGGCCTACAGCCCGTCCACGCCCAGCTTCTTGGCCTGCTCACGCATGGCCAGAATAAAGTAGGTCGCCTGATAGTGATCCGGTTTCTTGCGAGCCCACAGAAACGTCATCATGACCGTCTTGCGCTCCAGGCGGCCGTCTTCCACATAGGTGACGACCTTCTCAACGAACTCGAACTCGCGCGGCAGGCGGCAACGGAGCCCCTTTTCCAAAGTCGTCTTCAGGTCGGTCTTGACGGCCGATCCGCCGGACTTTACCTGAGCTTCCGTGCGGCTCAAATTGGGTCCGGCCAACGCCAGACCGGCCACAAACAGCAACAAGGCGAGCCGTACCGCGCGTGCAGTCATGGCTTTCAAGCTCCGGTCGAGACGAAATGTCGGCGCAAAGGGAGCCTTTGCGCCCGAGAGGAGGGATGCTTGTAGCCCGAACCTCGGATCGCGGCAAGACCGGTTTTGTGGTGCGATGTTGTGGAACGACGCGCTATCGGCGCGGCTTGTGATGCCGGCGAACAACCTTCCGCTTCACGATCCGCGACGCGCGCGTCGCCTTGTAGCCGTACTCCAGCGCAAACCACTCGGCGAAACGTTCGCGGTCGTGGTGCCCCGAATTGCGGTCGTCGACCAAGTGTCCTAACTCGTGAATCAGGATGTTGTTAAGGTAGAAATCCTTGATCGATTCCTCGCTCCAGGCCAGCTTCCAGATGTCCTCGGCCTCCTGGATCCAGCGACCGCCGTACATGGCCGCCTCGATCGCCTGGTTCGGCGTGGGCGGAGTGCCGTAGTACTCCGTGAAGTTCGTTTCCATCGGATAAAGATAGATCGTCGCGCCCCACTGCATGCCGTAACAGGGGAAGCTGAGCTTCTTGCGCGTCATGCGGCTGAACTGCACCACCTCGAGCCCTTCAAGGAAGTGCTTAGGCAGCTGCGACAGCCGCTCGCGGACGTCGTCCGGAGTCAGGACGTGCTTGAATCCCTTACCAGGATTCTGCACTTTGATCGTGTAGTCCTGGGCCTCGCCGGTCGGTTCGTACCAGTTTTCAGGCGGTTCGAACGGCAATTCGATATCACGAACTCCGCCGCGAAGTCGCTTGCTATGGGCCGATTTCGCCCGGACTGCCGGATGGAACTTAGGATTGTGGCGCGCCGGGGTTGTTCGACCCGACGAGCCTCGTTGATGATAAGCGTATCGCATGGCTGCCACCTTGAAGATTCGCCGACGGCAGCGGGGAGGCCCGCGCCGGCAGTGAGCGCACAGGGGTCGATCCATCGAATCAGGGAACCACTAAGCCGACCTGGCCGTGGGGAGGTGGGAACACCGGAGTCCTCCGGTACATCCATGCTAGTAGCCAGCCCAATTGAAAATCAAGTGACACACTTAAGTCGCTTGTGTGATATGACTTAGCGCACTGGACAAAGATCGCGAAATGGTGCCGGCGGGAGGCTTGACACCGGCCCGTTTTGATGAACCCAAAAGCGAGCGTCGGCGACCGCGTGCTAGCATTCGGGTTACCGCGCCGTTGGCGCGCTCGCTCCGTCGCAAATACCAACTGCACTCGACACAAGCGACCGCTTCGGGCATCATCCCTCCCCCGTCTCTCTGATTTGAGTTTTCGTTCACCCGTCTCAAGGGTTCACCTCCGCAGTCGCGGAGGCCGCGCAGTCGCGCGGTGGAAGAAGGAGTCATTCGATGAAGCGGTCAGGGGCCGTTATCGTCGCGGTCATGTTAGCCGGCTGTCAGAACGTCCCAGCACCGACGTTCGATCCGTTTCAGGCTCGCAACACCGTCCCACCTCCGTCGCTGCGCCCGTCTGCGGCCGCCGCGCCGGTCGATCCCTACTATTCAGGGAACCCAAGTGCTGGGTTGCCAGGCACCGGGGGCGCGCTGCCGAGCACGGCGCCGGGCGCCTATGCGCCAACCTATACCCCAGGAGTCACGCCTCCGCCGCAGTACGTTCCCCCTGCGGTGAACAATTCCGGGGCTGCAGCGCCGCCAGCGACAGGCTCCACAAATCCGTATGCAACGCAGCCCAAGGTGGCACAACCGCCGGCCACGTATGCTCAACCGGCTCAGCCTGCGCCGACGTATGGCCAGCCGGCGCTGCCCAATGTGGCCCGCCCGGTCTCAACACCGCAGTTATCGCCCTATGGCCAGCCGACGCGCGGCACCACGCCCTATTCGACTCCGTACTCCGCGCCGGGCGTGAACACCAACAACGGCTATCCCTCGGCCGCACCGGTCACCATCCCGCCCGATAACGGCGGCGACGGAGCCTCGGAGCGTCGTCCCACCGGAGCACTGCCGCTGCGAGGGGTTTCGATCCCTCGCGAGTCGATCGACGCCGGCGAATCGGGGCGGTTCGGCGTGAAAGGCACCGCGGGAACCGGGCGTTCGCTGGCACTGCGACGGACCAAGACGCCGCTTTCGCCCGACGAACTGGCCGCCCTGGAAGAATCGAGCGAGGAACCGGTGGCCACGCAGGTGGCCAAAATCCCCGTCGAACGCACTCGCCGGGCGTTCGACACCTTGCCAGCCGTCGCCCGGCGTGCGCAGCGCCCCTCGGCCAGCGACGAGGGCCCGCAGTTGATCGCAGCCAGTGACGCCTTGCCCGAGATCTCGCCCTGGACGCCGACTCAGCCGACGGTGCGGGCGATGCCGGTGCCTCGCAAACCTGTCGCTCGCACGACCCTCGCGGCCGGAACCGTCGCTGCCAAGCCTGACCTGGCCGCCACGGTTCCCGCCCCGGAAGTGGTGCGTGCTGACCTGCTGACCTCAGATTCCGAATTCGACAACGAGGCGCAGGCGGTGACCCACGCGTTCCAATTCGAGCCCGTTGATGAAGACGAAGGGGTCGCCCCCCGGGAATTGCCGAAGACCAAGAGCGAGCCTGAAACGCCGATTCTTTTCGCCCGATGGACGATCGAACCGCAAGTTCTGGAAACGCCGACTGCTAAGCCGACCGTCGCCCAGCCCTTGAGCGGCTATGCCGACGACTACGCCTGGCTGCGCGGGCAGTTGGACTTCTCGGCCATCGACCGCCGCTGGAAGGTCCGCTATATCCCGATCGACGGGGCGACCGATCGCTTTGGCGGCAGTGTGCAACTCGTCGATCACGCGGAACTCAGCAACTTCAAGTCCGGCGATTGGGTCGAAGTCCGCGGCCGGTTGGGCCGCACGACAGCTGCAGATCGCGGCTATGCTCCGCCTTACGAAGTCCGCAAGATCGAGCGGCAGTAAGGCCGCGGATTTGCCCGGACATCCCCAAGCTCTCGCCCAGCGATTTCATTCCCCTCGGCCGCGGTCTTCTCGTATGATCGTGGGGTAGCCGGATCAAGCCGCCTGCTGTGGCAATCTCCGAGGTCTCCATGCACCCTCTCGACCGTGTGACATCTCTTCTGCATCGCCGGCAGTTCCTGGCAGGAACCGCGGCGGGGCTCGGCATGACGGCGCTCGGTTCGCTGTTGGCGGCCGAAGAGTCACCCGCACCGGCAGGCATTCCTCACATCGCACCGCGCGCCAAGCGGATCATCTATCTGTTCCAGTCGGGCGCGCCCTCGCAGATGGAGCTGTTCGACCACAAGCCCGGCCTGGCCGACTTGCGCGGGAAGGAACTGCCCGAGAGCGTGCGGCAGGGGCAACGGCTGACCGGCATGACCTCAGGGCAGGCCAGCTTTCCGATTGCGCCGTCGATTTTCAAGTTCGCCCGGCACGGAGATTCGGGAACCTGGATGAGCGAGTTGCTGCCCCACATGGCCGGCGTGGCCGACGAACTGTGTGTGGTGAAGTCGCTCTTCACCGAAGCGATCAATCACGACCCGGCCATTACCTTCATGACCACCGGAGCTCAGTTGGCCGGCCGGCCGAGCATGGGAGCCTGGATGTCGTATGGGCTGGGGAGCGAGAACCGCGATCTGCCCGCGTTTGTGGTGATGGTCTCGCGCGGCACGGGGCGGCCCAGCGACCAGCCGCTGTACGATCGCCTGTGGGGAAGCGGCTTTCTGCCGTCGCAGTTCCAAGGAGTCAAGTTTCGCAGCGTCGGCGATCCCGTGCTGTATCTCTCCAATCCGCCCGGCGTGGGCGATGAGACTCGCCGGCAGATGCTGGACGAACTGGCCGAACTGAACCGCATCAAGCTGGGGACGGTCGGCGATCCGGAGATCTCAGCCCGCATCGCGCAATACGAGCTGGCCTATCGGATGCAGTCCTCGGTTCCCAGTCTGACAGACGTGTCCGACGAGCCCGCGCATGTCTTCGACCTGTACGGTCCGGATTCCAAGAAGCCGGGCACGTTTGCCGCGAACTGCCTGCTGGCCCGTCGCCTGGCCGAGCGCGGCGTGCGGTTCGTGCAGCTCTTTCACATGGGCTGGGATCAGCACAACAACTTGCCGGGCGGACTGCGCGGCCAGTGCCGCGACACCGATCAGCCGGCCGCCGCCTTGATCAAGGATTTAAAGCAGCGGGGCCTGCTGGAAGACACGCTGGTCGTATGGGGCGGGGAGTTCGGCCGCACGGTCTATTGCCAGGGGCAAATGACGGCCACCAACTACGGCCGCGATCATCACCCCCGCTGCTTTACCATCTGGATGGCCGGCGGCGGAGTGAAGCCTGGCGTGACCATCGGCGAGACCTGCGATCACAGCTACAACATCACGGCCGATCCGATCCACGTGCATGACCTGAACGCCACGATCCTGCACCTGATGGGGATCGCGCACGATCGACTGACGTTCAAGTTTCAGGGACGGCAACACCGGCTGACCGACGTACACGGGCACGTCGTCAGAAAGCTGCTGGCGTGATTCAAGGGTCCGACACATCTTAGCCCGACGCGCGAGCGAGCGAGGGGCATTCGGGTAAGCGTCGGCAACACGGAACGAGGGTTCCCCTCGCTGGCGCGTCGGGCTAATAGCGACAAGACGCGCTGCCTAGGCCGCGTCGCCCAGCGCCTCGACACACAACGGACGGGGCAAAGTCCCTTCGCTGCCGGTGACTTCGTCCAGCACATCTTCGATCAGCACCAGCGCCGACATGGCGCTCGACAGATGATCCTGCGTGGTGAACGGGCCTTCGGGCTCAGGGCCGACCTGCTTCCCTTCCAGGACGCTGGCCAGGGCGAACAACTCCGACAGGGCGCACTTGTCGCCCGTCACGAAGCCGTCGTTCCAAGTGATCTCGACGATTTCGTCTTCGATGGCGCCGTAGATGGTGAATTGCATGGGGGAAGTCCTTTTCCCTATGTGTGACGGATCCTTGTCACTGCCCTCGGGCGGCATTCTGCGGGAATTGGGCGTGGAGGTAAAGCCCG
>Ga0105047_10001142_pt1 | contig 46931 bp, 37 predicted proteins | sample MAT04_FD_78384 | JGI IMG/M metagenome (GOLD analysis project Ga0105047, IMG submission 78384) | Freshwater microbial communities from Lake Fryxell liftoff mats and glacier meltwater in Antarctica - MAT-04 (megahit assembly) | ecosystem: Environmental > Aquatic > Freshwater > Ice > Liftoff...
ATCACTCCAACATTTCCAATATGCGTTGGCCCTCCCCCGGACCATCGCTTCGCTGGGTCCGACCCCTCCCTGCCTTCGGCGGGCGGGGTTGGGAAAGCCGACTCTTATTCATCGAGCGGTCCTGAGCACATACCTTCCTGCGACTCAGAATTCCTGATCGGGAAAACTTCGCAGCGCGTCGTCAATCTCGAACCGGACAGATTCATCGTTTTCCACTGCTCGGCGATCCTGAATCGCCGAGACGGCGGTGGATGTTCCAATCCGACCAAGTGCCCATGCCGCAGCTCCACGAATCATGGATTCCGGATCAGCAAGCGCGGTAACAAGCGCTGGTTCAGCGGACGGGTCCTGTGCATTTCCAAGAACGATGGCCGCATTCCGAAGCAGCCCTGCCCTGCCCGGTCGCGACAATGGGGAGTCCTTGAATCGTAACTCAAATTGTTCCGCAGACAGTGTCAGCAGTTCACGGCAATCGACTGGATTCATTGACGACAGATGTTCAAACTCAGGCAGCGTTTCGTCCGGAGCGAAACGATTCCACGGACAAACGTCCTGGCAAATGTCGCACCCGAACAGCCAATCGCCTATCCCGGATCGCAGATCTGGCGGGATTGCCGACCGGCGATGTTCGATCGTCAGATAGCTGATACACCGCCGCGCATCCAGAACGCCGGGTTCAGGAAACGCATCGGTCGGGCACGCATCCAGACAACGCGTACAAGTCCCGCAATAGTTCTGCTCAACCGGCTTGTCGTATTCCAGCTCGGCATCCGTCAGCACGGCTCCGAGGAAAGTATAACTGCCGATCGATCGACTGATGAGCATCGTGTTCTTGCCGAACCAGCCGATGCCTGCCAGGCGTCCGAAGTCTCGTTCCAGCAGCGGAGCTGTGTCGATCACAACCCGAGTCCGCGCGACCGGGACTTCAGCACGCACCAAATCCGCAAGTTGCTTCAATCGCGACTTCAACACGACATGATAGTCGGCGGATCCCCATGCGTACCGAGCGACTCTTCCACCGCCGTCCGCAGCAGCGGCAACTCCGCCGTCGTGGTAGTTCATCGCGGCCATGATCACGCTTCGAGTTCCAGGCATCACGCCGTCCGGATGACGGTACGCCTCAGCACGCCGCTCTACCCATTGCATGCCTGCACAATGACCGTCGCTGATCCATTGCAGCAGTCTGTGAAATCCGGTCGGGGTGACAGCCGGGGCGATCCCGATCTGAGCGAAACCCAGCTCACGGCCGATGGACTTCAGGCGTTCGGCCGTGGTATTCAATTCTCAACCAACAAAGATTGCAGATGCAGACGACCAATCGACGCGACTTCGGCAGCAGGGACACGCATCATTGGAGAATAGAGCGGATGACGGCCTGTCTTGTATGGGCTGTTGCTGCGAGTGTTGTAGCAGCAGATGAAAGCCCAGCGTGGATTCTCGCTGCGGTTCTGATCAGAACGATGCAGCGTATTTCCGTGAAATAAAACTGCCGATCCCGGCGTCATTTCCACATGAACCAGTTCCATGCGTTCCAGCGCCGCACTGACACGTTCCATATCGGCTCCGGTCTGGTCACCACGTTTGACATGGTCAATTCGGCCCATGCGATGCGAACCTCGCAACACCTGCAGGCATCCGTTTTCTCTGGTCGCTCGATCCACGGCGAACATACAACTGGCCATATCGGGCAGCAGGCAACCGTTGTTGTACCAGTAACCGTAATCCTGATGCCACGTCCACGCTCCGCCGACACGCGGTTCCTTCAGGATCATTTTGTGGTGATAGTGATAGACTTCATCGCCCAGCAGTGATTCCATTGCCGACACCAGGGGTTCGGCCTGCACAATGGCTGAGTAAATCGAATCGGGCGGGAGTTCATTTTCAACGACCAGATCGACTGATCCGCCTTCGCCATCGGCCCGCGACGTGCGCGCCGCCGCAAGTGTGTGGTCTCGCCGTGCGATCGTGCCAAACAGTTCTGTTTCTTCGGCATTCAGCAGATTTTCGATGACGATATAGCCATCGCGGTCAAACGCTTCGATGGCATCAAGTGTCAGGAATTCCGTTTTCATCAGAGCCTCAGGCTTTCAGAAACTCTATCGTTTCGCGAACGCGAATCGTGCCTTCATAGATCGCGCGACCGGTAATCGCGCCAATGAGATTGGGATGCTTCACGGCAATTGCTTTCAGCGCGGCGATGTCGTCCATCGTGGTGACGCCTCCTGAGGCAATTACGGGCAACCCCATGTCTGCCAGCGTTCCGAAGTCGTCGAGTGTCTGTTGGTCAATTCCCTGCATCATGCCATCATTGGCGATGTTTGTGTAGATCACAGCGGCGAGTGGTACGCCAACGAATCGCTGAGCTAATTCTGTAACGGAGACTTGCGAAACTTCAAGCCAGCCGTGAGTCGCAACCATGGAATCCTTTGCATCCAGCCCCAGAGCCAGTTGATCAGGAAACTTTGAACACATTTCCGCAAACCAGTCTGGTTCGCGAAGTGCTTTTGTGCCCACAATCACGCGATCGACGCCAGTTTGTTCAAGAGTGGAACGGACACTGTCTTCACTGCGAATCCCACCGCCAAGCTGACACGGAAGTCCGGTCGCTGCGATAATGCGCCGCACGACATCCTGATTGACAGGACGGCCGACTTTGGCACCATCCAAATCAACCAGATGCAGCCGTTCAGCACCCTCATCCCGCCAGCGGAGGGCCATATCGACTGGGTCATCGGAAAACACGGTACTGTCGTCGTAGTTTCCCTGACGCAGTCGAACGCATCGACCATCCAGAAGATCAATGGCGGGTAATAGCTGTAGCATGTGATCGTTCAAACACTCAAGAGAAATCGGGCGTGCCCGCTGGTGGTCGGTTCTGATTAAGGCGGGCCGTCATCAGACTGCCACTGCGTCTGCCGTGACCGCCACAAAGTTCTTCAGCAACTGCATGCCGCAGGACTGACTTTTCTCCGGATGAAACTGCGTCGCCATCACATTGCCTTTCGCAACCACAGAAACAAACGGACCGCCATAATCCGTTGTGGCTGCAATCCACGATGGATCCTGCGGGACGACGTGGTAACTGTGAACAAAATAGAACCAGGGATCGTCACCCAGTTCCCGAAGCAATCCATGATCCGGCTGAGCACTTCGGTTCAACTGATTCCAGCCCATGTGCGGAATTTTGTATTCGGCAGGTAAATTGAACCGCTGCACAGTGCCAGGAATGATTCCTAACCCGTCGTGCTCCCCATCTTCCAGGGAAACTTCCATCAGCATCTGAAGTCCCAGACAGATTCCAAGAAATGGACGATCCGCAGAAATATGATCCTTAATGACGGCGACAAGGTCATGCTCTCGCAGAGCAGCGATCGCGTCGCGAAACGCGCCGACACCCGGCAGCACCACTCTGGTTGCGGCCGCAATCTCATCGGCCTGAGAACTGATAACGGCCGATTCCCCAATGCGCTCAAAGGCTTTTTGAACACTGCGAAGATTGCCCATTCCGTAGTCGATAATCGTTGTGGTCATAATCTGCCGTGGTCATAGTCTATAGACTAAGTTCAAAGTAATTTGTCTCGGTATCGCTGACAGTCAACATGGGCATCCCCCCAGACAGCATCACTGGCATGCCGGACTTCGCAAAGAGCGTGACTTCGTATTTCCCGGCTGGAGCACCTCGATGCGGTTCCATGTAGACCAGAAAATAGCTTCCATCCGCTGCTGTGACGCCCTCGGCAGCACTTCGCTGATCTTCCGATCCACTTGAGACCGGCGAAAACATCACGCGCAATCCTTCGACGTCGCCAGATTGTGAGATCAACTTTCCTGTGACGGGATACAGCGGGACGCCGTGATAAAAATTCTGAGTCATGTACCAATAGTACCCCGACAGCAGCAGGATCACTAAGGCACTCAACGGACCAGCCTTCTTCAACAGGAACTGAAAGAATAAAGCACGCTGCTCGGCCGCCTTCGCGTCTTTCGCGCTGACAGTCGGTTGGTTTGCGGACTCGCGCTTCTGCTGATAGGCTCGCGACAATGCATCCGTCGCTGTGCCGACTGTCTTTACGGAACTTGGCGTGGACGATTGTGATTGGATTTCCGACTGCGAATCTCGCTTTCGCTCCTTCTTCTTGCCGGCTTCGAAGTCACGCATCAATTCTGCGATCGATGGTTTTTTTCCATTAGCGCCGGGGCCGGAGTCTGATGATGACGTTCGTACTTCAGCAATCGATGGACTCAGGACCTCCAAAGGATCGAAGTCGGGGTGGTCCTCAACTTCCGGCGTCAGTTCCAGCGGCATATCGATGTCATCAACTGGCGCAACATTTTTCGATGCACTGCGCCCTATTCCTTCAGTTCCATCGTCATCCGAAGAAAACGGAACATCAAACTCCGCTTTGCATTTAGGGCACCTTCCTCGTGTGCCGGCTTTTTCATCCTTGATTTTCAGCACGGATTCGCAGCCCATGCAGATATATCGAATGGTCATTCAACGACTCGGACGAATTCGAAAATGGGGAATGTGCGATGTCACAGGTTCGCACAACGTGGCGGATTGGTAAAGCCTGCGGCGACGAGAAAAAAACGCCAAGTCGGCGACTTGGCGTTGAACACTCGATCTGATGCCATAGCAAAATCGGACGCAAGACAAATCAACTGTAAAACATCAGAAATTCTGCGCAGGAATCCCGCCCGCGATGTTTCCAAGAGCCTGCCAGATCGACAAGCCTACGGCCTGTGAAATCGGGCGAGCCGAACCGTCCGCCAGCCCAACCTGAACGACATCGTCATGCGGCGAGCCTGCGTAAGCGTAGTGTTGACGCTTGTTCGGTGCGATAAACGTCGAGAACAGGGTTGCTGGCCCGCCCCATGCCCAGCCGTCACTCGCAACTTGAGTGATCAGTCGAGGCGGATCCTGCGGGCGTGTTCGAACGCTTTCAAATCGCTCAGCCTCAGCAATCATAATCGTTTGTGTTGTTCCGTCCTTGATGTCTCCCATCCGAACAGAACTATTGGCGTAAAACATCCCGACGTTCAAGTTTTGCTGGTTGTAGTAGTTGATCGTGTTGACGCCGGGGGTGAGCGCCTGGATTTGTGAAAGTTGCGCCCCGGTCAAGTCCCACAATGATCGAGTCAAATCGTTGAACAACAGACCTGAACCAGCACACCCGGCATAATCTGTTCCACCACCACGGACACCCGGCGGTGTGACAATCTTCACGACCGCATCTGTGTCGAGGTACTTGTTGTGGGAAAACTTGCTGGTTCTGTCCATGCTGCCTCGGCGTGATGGACAATAGTAGGTCGGGATTTCAGTCTGAGCCGGTGCATAGCCAACCAGGTACCACGGTGTGCCCACGAAGTTGAGGTCGTATTGGATTTCCGAATTTCCAAAAACATTGAATTGCGGACGCCACAATTGATAAACATTCCCCTGCTCAAGGTAAGGCAACAAGTGAAGCATCCAACTTGCGCCCTGATAGCCAAACGTCTGAATGTTGTTGTATGGCTCAAGTGGGTTCACGTATTGCGGGATGGACGTTAGCAGGTTGGTAACCTGCGTGTTGGTATTCAACCATTGCGTGACAATCTGTCCGGGGGGGAACGCATTGTGAGTGTCATGGTAGTTGTGCATTCCCAGGACCATCTGTTTCAGGTTGTTCAGACATCGCGACTTGTTCGCTGCTTCACGGGCACGCTGAACGGCCGGGAGAAGAATAGCGACCAGGATCGCAATGATGGCAATCACGACGAGAAGTTCAATCAGAGTGAACCCCTGCGTCCTTCGACGTATCGTACGCATAAAAATCTCCCTTGCAGACTGCGGTTAAACACAACTTACAAACACCAGAAATTCCGAAACGCTCAGATGCTGGCCGATAGTCATAACCCCGTGACCTTGGCGCATTGTCCCGTTTTTTTCAGTTCTAGCACATATCATTCCCGAAAATTTGCACGATCTGAGCAAAAACTGTCGATTTTTTCATTCGACCCAAATCGCCTTTCAGGCTGGCGGATTTCTGGCAAGACGGCACAAAACAGCGGCTCCCTCGCGAATCAAATCGTCTTCCGCCGCGAAGGAAACGCGGAAATGTGTGTCGGACGGACTGAACACGTTACCCGGAATGATCAGCAGATTGTTGCGAATTGATTCAGCCACGAATTCCGAACCGGTCCCCCACGGAGCTTTCAGAAATAAGTAAAATGCTCCTTGACCGCCGTGAATTTCGAAGTCGTCCTTCAGCAGATTCACCAGCATGTCGCGTTTGCGATGATAATCCTGAATGTTGTCCTTCAGCTCGATTTCCCAAGCCGTCACCCCCGCCCACTGCACCGGATGCGGGGCGCACACAAAGGTGAATTGCTGCAGCTTCAGCATCTGCTGAACGACGTACTGCGGTCCGTGGATGTAGCCCAGCCGCAACCCGGTCATCGAATGCGACTTGCTGAATCCATCAATGACGATCGTCCGATCATTCCATTCTGCGGGACTGTGAAATGGTTCGTCGTAGCAGAACACTCGATAAATTTCGTCACTGATCAGAGCGATATTCTTCTCTGCGGCCAGTTCCGCAAGTGCCTGAACTTCCGCAGCCGACGCAACCGCTCCGGTGGGATTGGCCGGGCTGTTGAACAAAATTACTTTGGTTCTGGGTGTGATGGCTTTACGAACATCTTCAATCCGTATCTTAAAATCCGGATACGTCGAAATCTCCACAACAGTGCCACCCGCCAATGTCGTTAAGTGCCGATACATCACGAACCACGGATCGAAGACAATCACTTCGTCACCGGGATTGATGAGCGTACACAATGCCAGCATCAACGCACCACTGGTGCCGGACGTGACAAAGACTTTCCGATCAGGATGATGATAGCGCTGGTCGATATCGGACTGTAACAGTTTCAGCAGTGGCGGAATTCCCTGCGTCTGACTGTAGGCGTTCTTCCCATCCTGCACGGCCTGACACAATGCATCTTTAATCGGTTGCGGCGTGTCAAAATGGGGCTGACCAATACTCAAATTGATCGGCTTCGTCATCGTCGCCGCAAGATCAAACACTTTTCGAATTCCGGAGGCATCAATCTTGTGCATCCGCTCAGCAATCCAGGTTTCGCTCACAACCCGCTTTCTATAATCATGAAGATATCACGTGTCATCAATATCACCGGCGAGCGGAGCGACGTCAATCCTCCGACTCCTTCGCTAAGAAATCGGCGGGCTGACACCCACCGCTCGCTCAATCATATCCGTTTCGAAGTCGCTATTTCAATTCGTCGATGATCCTCGCCAAAATCGGTCGTCGAACCTCGTGATATCGAAATGCCCGCCGATCCGAAGAAAGGCGAGCGGAGGGACGTCAGTCCCCTGATTGTGATTTGTGCAACTGGCCGTCTTTCATCACTACCAGAAGATGACTTCGGTCCAGCAGGAGTTTTGGATTCTCAAGCGGATCACCATGGACCAGCAGTAAGTCGGCAAGGAACCCTTCACGGATTTGTCCCAGCTCGCCCGGCAGACCCATGGCCTCGCCGCCATTCTTTGTCATCGAGAGCAATGCCTCCATCCGACTGAAGCCACAATAGCGATGCAGATGATCCAGATCCCGCGCGTTGTCGCCATGTGGTGTGAGTCCGAAACCATAGTCACCACCACCGAGGATACGGACTCCACGTCGTTTCAGTTCCTGCAGACCGCGTGCGGCACCTTCCAGTTCTTCTCGAAACCCCAGATCCTGAACCTGTTGTTCAGTAAACCATTTCTGTCCTGCATACGCTGCAATTGCCGTGAAACCGATGTTTGGACTGACGAACACCCAGTCTTTGTTCGCTTCCAGCAGATCGAGAGCCTCGTCGTCTAAAAAATTGGCATGGTAAATCACTTTCACCCCGTACCGTACGCACAATTTGACAGCATCCGCACTCCGAGCATGTGCGCTCATGCGTTTGCCATGCGCATGCACGACTTCCGCAGCCGCAGCGACTTCCGATTCCGACATGACGGTTGATGTGGAAGGCGCGTGCGGAATGAACGTGTCACCCGAAACGACGAGTTTGATGATATCCACACCTTCACGAATCAGTTCACGCACCTGACGGCGGAACTGTTCGGGACCGTCCAGGACGATGGCCATCGACGCCATATGCGGCATGTGCAATGTGCGAAGGTCACCCAGGCCTCCGGTCACCGTTAGCCAGGGACTGGCAGCCAGCATTCGCGGGCCCGGAATCTCCCCGGCATTGATTGCATTTCGAATCACGACATCCAGTCTGGGTTTGGCGGCGGCCGCACTGATGCAACTGGTAATGCCACAGTCCAGATAGAATCGCGCGTTACGCGCAGCCATCAACGTGTTTTCTTCAAGCGGAACCATGCCGATGGCCGCCAGGTCGTCGGTGTTGTCGATGCTCAGATGCGAATGCGATTCGATCAACCCAGGCATAAGCGTTGTCGTACCGCCTCCATCGAAGACCCGGACATTGTCACGCGGCAGTGCTCCTTTGGCGCGGCGAACCGCAGTGATCCGATTGCCCTCGACCATGACTTCGCCGGGATAGGGATCTTCCCCCGAGCAGTCCAAAACATTGACGTCAACAAAGAGAGTTCTGGTCATGCGATACCTTGTCGCTTTCTGTTACGGATTCTGGAAGTAGAAGCTGGTTTTGGCGATCTGGAAGGAAGCACCAACGATTATCAAAACCTGCAGTGCCAGGATCGTGAAACCTGCAGCGAGCGAACCAGCCATTCGGGCCGAGCGTTCTGTTTCATTCGCCGGTACACGCACACCCGGTGCTGCGGCTTTGTCAGGGTCAGCAATGGTGAGTACGATATTTGCGCAGTGCATCAAGATCGACAGACTCGCAGTGATATACAGAAAGATGGCGCAGACATTTGTCCTCGAAAGCGCATCAGCGCGTCCTGCCTGGCTACGACTCGGCCCTCGATCGACAAAGGATGCGTATGGATTGCCGGAATCGTGGTACCCTGTACCTGCCGGATCAACTCCGTCGTTTTCGAATCCGAAACCGTCGCCGGATCCTCGCCATTCGTCCGCCGGAACCGAAACGATGGTCCCGCAGTCCCGGCACTTAAACCGGTGTCCCGCTCGTTTGTCCGGAACGGTGTATCCCTTGCCACAACCATGGCACGCCACATTGATCGGCATCAATTAGTCCAATGTCGAAATGTGAGCGACTTCGGCGCTCGGGTCAGTTGAATTTCGGAGTCTGGAGTGCGTCCATGAGTTTACTCAACCTTTCCTTGTGGTTGCAGTACCACGGAGTCAACTGTGACTGATTCAGCGTGAAAAATTCTGCAGCAGCTTTTATGTTTTTTGCGATTGCGGTGGCGTTTGCGAAGACAACAGGTCAGTATGTGGTTCATCGAACCCCGCTGCTCTATGGTCCGCTGGTCTGAACGATCAGGAAGGAATTCCCGCGATGCGAACGCTTACACCGATAGCTGTCCTGATTTTTTGTGGAGGCTGGATTGCGGCAGATGAACTGAAGGGCTCAGCAGAAACGCCTGCTGCGACCGAGCAGACTCCTGAACTTGAAATGATTGTGGCGGGCAGCAGCATCGTGTTTGCGAACGAACGTGATTTATCACGAGGCATCTCCGACGCGGGCACGCTGAAACGCAAGGTCAAGCAGGCCTCGGCACCGCTGCGCCAGATTCAACAGGAAATCAATCGCTACGAATCCGGGATGGTGCAGGCCGAGCAGCAACTCGTTAATTTGAATGCACAGCTTGCAAACGTTCAGGATATTGCGACAAACAATCGCCTGGTGGGTGCGATCAACAATCTCCAGGGCCAGATGTCCCTCGCGCGGAAATCGCTGGAAGTATTTAAGGAACAGGAGAACCAGGCACGAGCCCGGCTGAACGAAGCTCGAGAAGCGTATGTGGAGAATACGCTCAAGATGCGGAAACTGGCTGATCAGTTGTCCGAAGGATATAAAAAAGCAAAGGACTCACCGGAGATGCAGGAGAAAGTCAAAGCCCTCATCGCGGACAGCGGCAAAGAATTGAAGTTCGAAAAAACATCGTCACTGTTGAACAATTTCAGAAAGCTGGAAGATCTGGAAAAATCCGTTCACAAAGAAAAGATTTCACTGCGTCGGGACGGGAACACGTTTTATGCAACTGTCGTTATCAACGGGAAACACACGACGGAGATGGTCGTGGATTCCGGAGCCAGTGTGATCAGTCTGCCTTACGAGCTTGCGGTTTCGATGGATCTAAAACCAGAACCCAACGATAAGCGAGTCATGATCGGTATCGCAGACGGCAGCACAATTACGGGAGTTCTCAAGAAGATTTCCGTGGTTCGCGTGGGCACTTTTGAGGTGAAAGATGTTGAATGTGCGGTGCTGGGACCCGAGGCGGTCAATGCGACACCGCTGCTGGGGATGACTTTCCTTGGAGAATTTCAGTTTCAACTGGATGCCGCAGATTCGACACTGGGCATTACGCAGATTGAAGGCGATTCGACGTCAGGTTCCAGGCGGAAGTGAGATACGTCAATTCACGAATGAATGGCTCTCTTGTCTACCGCCATTGCTGCTTCTTTGATCGCTTCGGATAGCGTCGGGTGTGCGTGACAGCAGCGAGCGATGTCTTCGCTGCTGGCCCCGAATTCCATTGCGACGGCGGCTTCGTGAATGAGTTCCCCCGCGTGAGCCCCGATGATGTGGACTCCCAGAACACGATCTGTGGCTTCATCAGCCAGAACTTTTACAAAGCCATCCGTATGACCAGCCGCACGGGCGCGACCGTTGGCAGCGAAGCTGAATCGACCGGATTTGTATTTGGCTCCCGCCTGTTTGAGTGCGTCTTCATTGGCTCCCACAGAGGCGATTTCGGGTTGAGTGTATATGACAGCGGGAATGTTGTTGTAATTGATGTGACCGTGACCGGTCACCAGCCTTTCAACGCACGCAATCCCTTCTTCTTCGGCTTTGTGCGCCAGCATGGCACCACCAATGACATCACCAACTGCGTAAACGCCTGCCGCCGTCGTTTGATACTCTGCGCGGACCTGAATGAAGCCGCGTTTGTCAGTCTGGACGCCTGCTTCTTCAAGTCCCAGATTGTCCGTGCAGGGTTTGCGACCAACTGCGATGAGCACGCGATCACACGTGATCGGTTCCGCACCTTCGATCTGGATTGTGCATGACGTCCCGGATGCTGTGACCGATGTCACTTTCGTTCCGAGTTTGAATATCAATCCCTGCTTTTCAAAAATCTTCTTTGCCTCATTGGCGACCTGCTCATCAACTCCCGGCAGGATGCGCGGCAGATATTCCAACACTGTGACTTGTGATCCGAGGCGACGCCAGACCGTTCCGAGTTCCAGCCCGATGACTCCGGCACCGATGACCACGAGATGCTTTGGAACTTCCGGCCATGCGATGGCTTCGGTGCTGGTGCCAATTCGATCTCCATCCGGCTGCATACCGGGAAACGAAGATGACACACTGCCTGTTGCAATCAGAATGTTTTTACCGCTAATCGTTGCAGGGACACTACCAGTGACTTCGACGACTCCGTTACCCTTGAGTTTTCCGTGGCCAAAAAAACGCTCAATTTTGTTCTTCTTCAACAGTCCCTGAATGCCATTGTCCAGCGTTGTGACAACGCCATCCTTGTGCTTCATCATTTGAGCGACATCGACGGAAACACCCTTGATCACAAGTCCGCGTTCGGCGAAGTGCTTCTGAGACTGTTCGTACAGTTCGCTTGTTTCCAGCAAAGCTTTGCTTGGGATACAACCGACTCGGAGGCACGTCCCGCCAAGTTGTTTTTCACGCTCAACGACTGCGACCTTCATCCCCAGTTGCGACGCACGAATTGCGGCGACGTAGCCGCCCGGGCCGGCACCTACAACGATCAGATCAAACGATTCAGACATGAACTTCATACTTCCAGAATGAGTCGTGTTGGATCTTCGATCAGATCTTTCACATGCTTCAGGAAAGATACGGCTTCACGGCCATCGACCACACGATGATCGTAGGTCAGAGCCAGATACATCATGGGACGAATGACAACTTCGCCATCGACGGCCACTGGACGATCAAAAATGCCGTGCATTCCCAGAACACCGCTTTGTGGTGGATTCACGATCGGCGTGGACAGCAGTGAACCGTAAACTCCGCCGTTTGTGATCGTGAACGTGCCGCCTTCGAGTTCTTCCAGCGTGATCTGGTTATTTTTCGCTCGACCCGCGAGTTCCACAATCGCCATTTCGATGTCAGCAAAGCTCATGTTTTCGGCATTGCGCAGGACCGGGACAACAAGTCCTTTGCCGCCGCCGATCGCAATTCCCACGTCGCAGTAGTTGAAGTAAGTCAATTCGCGTCCGTGCATCTGAGCGTTGATTTGTGGAAACTGCTGCAAGCCAGATACCACAGCTCGCACGAAGAACGACATGAAGCCCAGCTTGGCACCGTACTTCTTTTCGAAAACGTCTTTGTAGGATTCGCGGAGCCTTTTAATCGCCGACATATCGACTTCGTTAAATGTCGTCAGCAACGCGGCGGTTTGTTGCGCTTCGACGAGACGTTTGGCGATTGTCTGGCGAATCGGGCTGAGCGGCATCTTGCGCGTCTCACGAATTCCGCCGACGCGAACCGGTGCCGACGGTGACTGGACAGTGCGAATCACATCCTCCTTCAAAACTCGTCCGCCGGGGCCGGAACCCTGCACCGAGCCGACCGGCAATTTGTTTTCGGTCATCATGCGTTCAGCCGCTGGCATCACATGCCCGCCAGTTTTTGCATCGGCTGACGGCTTCGAAGTCGCAGCCGCAGCCGCTGTGTTTGCAGGAGTTGCCGTTGCAGGAGTTGCCGAGGGAGCGGCGGTGCCTGCTGGCTTTTCTGCAGGTTGCAGATATGCGATCACTTCGCCGATTGTCGCAGTTTCTCCTGCGTTTTTCAGCATTCTGCTGATGATGCCACCCGCAGGCGCGGGGATATCGAAAGTTGCTTTGTCAGTTTCGAGTCCCACAACTTTGCCGTCAGCGGCAACATAGCTGCCTTCCTTGACGTACCATTCCCCGACCATTGCTTCGGAGATGGATTCACCCAGTTGAGGAACTTTGATTTCAATGTCCTGCGTGCTCATGCGAGTTCAAATGCCTGTTTCAGAATGTTTTGCTGTTCGATCTTATGACTTGTTGCGGAACCCGTCGCGGGGCTGGCAGATTCCGGACGACAGATACCGCGATAGGGATACTGGTCCAGCAATCGTTCACCGAAACGAGTTCTCAAATAACCCCATGCGCCCATGTTGCGAGGCTCTTCCTGAACCCAGAATAACGGTGTATTTGCCGCATACTTCGACAACAATTCCGCCAATTCCTGCGCGGGAAACGGATAAAGCTGCTCAAGACGGATGATTGCCACGTCGTCGCGTTTGTGTTCTTCGCGGTACGCTGCGAGATCGTAATAAATCTTTCCCGAACACAGCAGGATTCGCTTCACACTTTCCGGAGGTTTTGCCACATCCGGCAGCACATCGTGAAACTCTCCTTGTGACAATTCTGCAAACGACGATACGGCATCCTTGTGACGCAACAGACTTTTCGGCGTCATCACGATCAGCGGCTTCTTCCAGCGCCGCAGCGCCTGACGTCGCAGCATGTGGTAGTACTGAGCCGGTGTGGTCGGGTTGACGACCTGGATATTGTCTTCCGCCGCCATCGCCAGAAAGCGTTCCAGTCGCGCGCTGGAATGTTCCGGCCCCTGCCCTTCCATTCCGTGAGGCAACAGCAGCACAATGCCGCTCAACCGCTTCCACTTGTCCTCGGCACTGGCGATGAACTGATCAATGATCACCTGGGCCACATTCACGAAGTCGCCGAACTGGGCTTCCCACATCACCAGGCCATCAGGACAATCCAGGCTGTAGCCGTATTCAAATCCCAGCACACCGACTTCTGAAAGCGGGCTGTTATGGATTTCGACGAACTCCGGCCGCGAAGTCAGATCTTTCAGCCCCAGCCAGACACGACCATCATTCACATCGTTCAACGCAGCGTGGCGATGGCTGAACGTACCGCGTCGTACATCCTGGCCGCTGAAACGCAGCCGCGTGCCCTCGGCAACCAGAGTCCCAAGTGCTGCGATCTCGGCACCGCCCCAGTCGAAAGGCTTCTCGCCAGCTCCCATTTCACGACGTGATTTCAGAACCTGTTCGACCTTTGGATGAGGTGTGAATCCGTCAGGTGGTGTCGTCAGCGTTGTCATCACGCGCTGTATCTGTGCGGCAGGAACTGTCGTTGTCGGCCGATCCGATTCTCGCCAGTCTCCGCCGAAGTAGCCCTTCCACATGCCACCGCCGCTCTCTTCAAGATACCGAAAGCCGTCTTTGCGAGCCTCCAGCAATTCTTCTTCCAGCATTCGACCACGCCGTGCGACAATCTCATCGCCTTCTTCTTTCGTGACTTCGCGGAGAGTCACCAGAGAATCCAGAAAACTGTTGAAAACTGTCTGACGACTGCGGATCAGTTTGTACATCGCGGGCTGAGTGAATGCGGGCTCGTCGCCTTCGTTGTGGCCACGTCGGCGAAAGCAATACATGTCGATGATTACATCACGATGAAATTTGGCCCGAAAGTCCATCGCCAACTGCACGACCTGCGCAATGGCTTCCGGATCTTCACCGTTGACATGAAAGATGGGGATCTGCAGCATTCTGGCGACATCGGTGGCATATGTACACGACCGGGCTTCAGAAGGTGACGTCGTGAAGCCAATCTGGTTGTTGACGACAATGTGAACCGTACCGCCGGTTTGATAACCCGGCAGTTCGCTCAAATTGAGTGTTTCCTGGCTGACACCTTCACCGGCAAATGCGGCATCGCCGTGTATCAGGAATACGCAGCTTTTCAGACGGTCTGCATCGCCGCAGCGATCCTGCTTGGCTCGCAGTCGACCAAGTGCAACCGGGTTGACGAATTCCAGATGGCTGGGATTGAAGCACAGCGTGAGATGGACTTTTTGACCGGAATGTGTCATCCGATCCGTACTGTATCCCAGATGGTACTTCACATCGCCGCGCCCCATTTTGAGTTGCGGATCAACGTCATCAAACTCACGAAAAATCTTGGACGGCTTCTTGCCCATGATGTTGGCAAGAACATTCAGTCGCCCGCGATGGGCCATTCCCAGGACGATCAGTTCCGTGCCCTGACTTCCGGCACGTTCGATCGCCATGTCCAGCAGCGGAATCAGGCTTTCCGCGCCTTCGAGAGAAAAGCTCTTCGCACCCACGTATTTCTTCTGCACGAATTCTTCAAAGACCACAGCGTCGCTGAGTCGTTCCAGAATGCGGATCTGCTCAGAACGTGACAGCTTCAGGCGATTGGCAGTTCGCTCCATGCGATCCTGTAACCATTGCCGAACCTGCATGCTGTCGATGTGCATGAACTGCACGCCGATCGACCGACAGTACGTTGTCTGCAGCCAGGTCAGCGTTTCGCGCAAAGTACGCGTGTCTGGACCGCCAGCCCATTGTGTCGAAAACTGACGACGCATGTGCTCATCCGTGAAACCGTAGAACGCCGGATCGAGTTCGGCTGGCTGCGGGCGTTCCCCATGCAGCGGATCAATCTTTGCGACGATATGGCCCCGAACTCGATAGCTGCGGATCAATTGATCGAGTCGCTCCTGAAGGACCACGGCGTCGGATGTCGATGGATCGATGCGCCCGATGGCGGAGCGGCGGAAAATGCTTTGTGCCTGAAACGGCACGTTCAGACTTTCGGCCGTCAACCCCGAATCGACAACCTTCAAGTCGTCGAAGTAGTCCCGCCAGTCCGGAGACACGGAATTGCGGTCATGCAGATAGTTCCCGAGCTGCGATTCAGCGAACTCAAGGTTCTGTGCCCCCAACTGGATGCCGCTGGCAGCAGCATGAGAATTTGTAGGCTGGTCAGGCTCAGGTTCCGGTGACTCCAGAAACGAAGGAGCCGATGACGGAAGTGATGTTGTTTTGGGCATTGTCAGTTAGCTCGGTTTGGAGCAGCTCTGCAAGAAGGAAGGGTCACGCGGCAGGAGTGTAGCAGGATATTGTCAAAATTCGCATCACCGTTTTCGAGATCAGGTGCCGCTCGTGGTTGCTGAATGATAGTCAGACTGCCATGATTGGGAAGCTCTTCAAGGAGGTCTCTTTCGGAATTCCAGGCAGCACAAAATTGCCGCCGAATGCGGTCTCTTTGTGGGTTCTGCTGAGTTTCCAAAATGACGACAACCATCAGAATTGGTGTGCTCACCGTATCAGACCGGGCCAGTCGAGGTGAATACGAAGATCTGGGCGGTCCGGCGATTCGGGAATACCTGCAAAAAACGCTCGTTTCCGACTGGACGGAAGACTACTGTGTGATCGCCGACGATCGTGCTTCCATCGCCACCGCACTTCGTGAGATGGTCGATGAACGCGATTGCTGTCTGATCATCACGACCGGCGGCACCGGCCCTGCCGTCCGCGATGTGACTCCGGAAGTAACGTCAGACGTCTGCGAAAAAATGATGCCCGGTTTCGGGGAACTCATGCGAAAAGTATCGCTGGAGAAAGTTCCAACGGCGATTCTCAGCCGCCAGACTGCCGGAATTCGCGGCTCCTGCCTGATCGTGAACTTGCCGGGCCAGCCCAAAGCCATCCGAGAATGTCTCGATGCCGTCATGCCGGCGATCCCGTATTGCATCGACCTCATCGGTGGCCCGCGACTAGAGACTAACCCTGAACAAATCGTGGCGTTCAGACCAAAGGGAAAGTAAGGCCAACTCCGAATTCTATTCAACGCGGCCTGAAATGCTCCCCGGCGAGCGGCAGGACGTCAGTCCTCCGATTACGCGGTCGTGATCGCCATGCGAAAAACTATTGGGACCGTTCCTATCCGGCTGGGGCGTGCCGGGCAACCTGCGCAAATTCGCGAGGGCCGATCAGTTCGATGCCTACACTTTCAGGGATGTCCCATTTGGCATCGCAGTGTTCGCAGCGATCCGTATCAATTCGACGACGACGCTGGCAGCTTGTGCAGGGTTCAACAATCAGCCGAGGATGGACAGCCACGACGGCCAGCCATGCAGGGATGCCAAAGAGTACTCCGACGACAAACGAGAGCAGTAGCAACTGCTTCGATCGCACTCGCGACCGAGACAACAGGAACGCACCGCACCCGGCCGTGATCGCATGGAACGCGACCAGAAACCACGTCCAGTCCGGCAGTTTCACAGTACGGTAGATATCTGGTTCAATCATTTTGAACACGACTGCCCATCCCGTGACCACAGCGGGCGGGAACAGGAAAGGTGCGTACGGGAGGTTTTGTTCGGACGTGACGAAGTCCGGCAGCTCACCCGACGCAATTGTTGAACCATCCAGTGAACCAATGCGATAACGCCATGTGGGTGATTTGTCGTTTGCGATGAAGACAGCATCGTTGTTGCTCGACGACGCGACAGCAACTGAGGTCTGATCCAGATCACCAATCCAGTCCAGCGACCATTCACCATCCGCTGTGATTTCCACATTTGGTAATGGGTAGCTGTGAGTCGCTTTCACCAGTTCAGAATCGCACGAGGGAAGAGATTGTTTCTCCGATCGCGGACGGATGGAAAAACGCCGTGCGGTTTGTCCGTCGCGCGTCCATAGCTGTGCTTGCGAATGTTGGCCCGATGGAAGCGTGATTGCTATTCCAAGTGTGTGGGCGTCCGACAACCTGCGCAATTCATGGGCGTCCACATCAAGCTGATAAATGCCGCTGATGTCCGCCAGCAGTCGCTGCCCGCCGAGCGACATATAGCGTGAATGTTGTCCCTGGCCGCTATACACATCAAGAATCGTCAGATTTCTGAAGGATCCCTGAGGAGTTTCGTCGGGCCGGAAAATTTCCTTTGGCGTGACGATGCCAACCAGTCCATTTGGCGAACGGTAAAGATACAACTGGCCATCTCGTTCATAGATGGAGACGTACCCGAGATTGTTCTTCGACGCACTGGTTGATCGCGATTGGAAACTGCCGAGAAATCCCGAAGTTGTCCGTATCGGCGAACTCCAGGAACTCCACAATGTCACAGAGGGAACTTCGCGCCACGTCTCAGTGAGTTCGACGAAGGAGGAATTTCCAGCGCCGGGGCCAGTCAAAGGTCGCCCGGCTCTGTGAATAGGTTCGTCCTCCCACAACCGCGGTGCCTTCCATGTTTCTTCAATGTCCCAGAGTTGGCCATCGTCTGATATCGCCTGACGATTGGCTTTCAGACTCAAGGTAGCTTGTGAAATTGTGATCCAACCTACCACAAATGTGCACACCGTCACAATTGCGACGATGCTCGCCGTGGCAAGACCCACAGCGTTCGACCAGGACCAGGATTCTTCCGATGCCAGAGCCGGTAAAAACGTTTGGTGTGTCAGCGCGTGTGTTGAAGCGGCAATAATGACACAAACCATCACCATGATGATGACCATTGGAATCGCCAATTGCCACTGCGTGGAATCAAACTCCGCAAGGGAGATGGCGGCAATACACGCGATGAATGGCAACACCAGCGGCAGACATTTCGTGCCAAGCCACCTCGCTTCACGACAAGCCATCCACATTCCCGCCGGATGAAACAAAAAAGACACGATACAACACACGGCTGGCAAAACGATATTCGACCATGTCACGGGAAGTCGTTCCGGGCCGATCGATTCCAGATAGATCGCCGCCAGCACCAATGGGATCGTCCACCATATATCCGATCCGCGTTCGAGTTTCCGGCGACAGGCAACTGCTGTCCTGCCCCAGCACATCGCACTTCCCGCGCGTGGGTCGCAGCAATCCCATGATGATGCGAATGGTGGTTGTCTTACCTGCACCATTCAGGCCCAGCAATGCTGTCACCTGTCCGGGCGGCACTCGTAAACTCAAGTCACGAACAACTTCACGCCGACCGAAGTACCGTGTCAGTCTGTCCGTTCGAATTACGGGATCTAACATTGTCATGATCTCCACCCGCCAGAAACAATCAATTCGTTGAAAGAACTAACCCTTTATCTGAGCCACCTTTTCGAGACTTTTCTGCACTTCGAACACAATCTCTTCGGCGTCGAATCCCAACGTCAAAGCCTCAGCAATAAACGGATCCATGACTTCGTCAAGACGCCGCTGCCGTTCCTTGCGAGAGAAAATTTCCCGACGTGCTGCCACGAAGTAACCTCGCCCCTGCTGACTTTCAAGCACGCCGTCACGCACCAATGCGGCATAGGCCTTGGCGATCGTGTTCGCGTTCAAAACAAGCTCACCAGCTAAAGCTCGGACGCTTGGAACCTGCTCTCCAACAGGCATGACTCCGGTTGCCACGGCGTGTCGAATCTGATCAACAATCTGCCGATAGATTGGAACGCTGGATCCGATTGTCACTTGAATTCGCATCACCTGACCTCACCATCTGTACTGCGTAGCACAGTACAGTATGCGCGAATGGCACATCGGCGTCAAGGAGAGAACAGGACGATTTTTGAAAAGCGCGGATGCCCGGAAAACCGAAGGCCATCCGCAAATATCTCGACGCTGCCAGGACCACATCAAGGAAAACCTGTACGCCGACATTCAGGCGTTTACCGACCGAACTAGCATCGAACTTCTCGATGAACGCCGCACCGCCATCATCTCCCCAGCCGTCACCGGAAAGATCGACTTGCGGCTATTTGGCGGTAAAAACATTTACCGGTAAAAAAATTCAGAGGCCGTCATCTTCCCCATTTTTCTAGCGCAAAATCTTTCTACCCTTACTTTCCTTCCTCACAGACAAGGAAAACACTTGGCGGTAAAAAAATTTACCGGTAAAAAAATTTGCCGTCTGTCATTCCGCAAAATCTTTCTACCGCATAATCTTTTTACCATCCCCCTCCCTTTCCAACGAGTAGCAAAATGCCTTTTCATTGTCCCATTCACTTCCAACCACTCAGCAAGGACGAATTTGGCAAGCTGGATTTTGAAGTGATGTCACATGCATTTGCCTGTCACACTGCCCTTGGACGACTGGCGGATGAACAGATTTACAAGGGAGATTTTTCCAGCAGGCTCAACCAGGCCGGATTTCAAACACAAGTCGAAGTTCCCGCAACAGCTTCGTTCAGAACGTTTGCCAAATCTTATTCTCTCGACTTGGTGGTCAACGAACGGGCAGTTTATGAACTCAAGGCCGTTCCACGATTGGTGGAGCATCATGCAGGGCAATTGATGAACTATCTGTTGTTGCTTGGCCTGGAGCGTGGCAAGCTCATCAATTTTCGTCCTGACTCCGTCGAGACCCGCTTTGTCAATGTGGCGATCGACCCCAAAGCAAGACGAAAATTCACAGTTTCTGATGCAGGCTGGACCGGCGGTGCAACTTTTCGTGATCTCGTGTCGGACATCGTACGGGACTGGGGAACCGGACTGGAAGTTTCCCTTTACGAACAGGCCGTCATTCAACAACTCGGTGTCGAAGAAGTTGTCGGGACCATATTGCCAATGACCCGCGACGGGCGTTTCCTGGGGAACCAGAGATTTCACCTGACCGACTCCAGTTCTGCGTTCAGGATCACGGCATTCCCTGACGATTTTTCACTTTATCGGCGACATTTGAAGCGGTTGCTGATTCACAGTCCGTTGAGCGTCATGCATCACGTCAATATCACGATTGATCAAATCACGTTCACCAGCATTACTCGGTTCTGACTTCAGAGTCTGCGGCGACCCAATTTTTCTACCGCCAAATCTTTCTACCGCCAAATTCAAAATATGAGCATCCGCACTAAATTTAATTTCGAATCCGAAATCCGCGAGCACCTGGCGACCGCTGGCGGTATTCAGAAAGCAGTGCCGACTACGACCGCAAGCTGGCGATGTTCCCGGCTGACGTGCTGGCATGGGTCCAGACGGCGCCGACGGATGCATGGGAGGCTCTGAGAAAGAACTCTTCGGCTTTACTGTGTAACATCGCGGTATTAAGGAACACCTGCCGGTGAAGTTGATGCCGGCGTAGCATCCGAGGGATTTTCTGTTCCAGCAGAAGTGGCTGGCGTCGCTGAAGGATCGACTTCTTTTTCGAGCGACACAGCATGGATTCCGGCGGCGGCGCTGGCTGCGGCATCCGCGAGTTGTTGTTCGAGGACGGCAGGATGAACGTAGCTGTGCTTGTCGGCCATTGTGAGCGGCTTGACTTCGTGCGGATTGGGCTTCTTTTCGAACGGAGTTTGAATTCGATTTCCTGCCAGCAGTGTGCCGTTATAGACACTGCCTCGCGTCAGTGGGCCGATGCCAAGGAACCACGAGTCGCGCGCGTCGCTTCGCGCAATGGCGCTGCCGGATTGCCAGACGGGAACGCTGGTTTCTCGGTGATATGCGAAAACCACAACTTTCGAAATCCCTTTCACACCGTTGCGTTTGCCGACGGAGATTTCCGGGATGGCTGGCACCGCTGGAACTCCGCTGAGTGCGGACGCAGCCACGCCGAATCCATTACTGGACGGGATACCGTAAGTCACTTCCATTGAGTCCGTTCCCAGGGCACCCACACGTGCTTCAAGAACATAGTCCGCGTCCAGACGAGTGGCCTGAATGAGACATCCTGTGGTGGTGAGCTTCTGACGCAGCGCGCTGATAATATAGTCGGACGTGATGTAAATGTTGTTGCCTTTGAATGTCTTCATGTACTCGGTATCGAGATACACTTTGCGTCCGGCCAGCGGTGACAGATCCAATTGATCGATCGCATGGTCAATGGAATCTGACAACAGCAATTGCTCCGTTCCGTTGCGTTGAATCGCCGCGCCACATCCGCAGACGAGTAGCAGGCAACACAGGGTGACGATGATTTGTTGGAGATTCGTTCCGGGCACGAATTGGGTTTCCCGTTCACTACTTCGCAGACGCATCAATTGACAGGCGATCCGCTCGTGGGGATCTCCCCACACTCGCGAAGTTTATTGCTTCGCCCTGCCCTGCTTCACCTCACTTAGGGAGAAATCCGTGGCTGAACCAGGATTGGCGCAGTGTGCCGTCAGCGACTTCGGCAGTTTCTGCCGATTGCTGCGGCAGTGTGGGGGATACCTGGTTGGACAGCGCCACTTTTATCTGAAGAAATAGCCCGAACCGTCAGCGAGGGATCGAGTTAGGTACACTCCCGCGCTCACGCTTCGGGCTAAAAAAAGCTCGGTTTCCGCCAAAAGTGGCGCTGTCCAACGAGGCATGGGACAAGTCGCGATTCCGTTCCCGTGTATCAGCCAATTCTCACGCGGCAGTACTTCTTCTTGCCGGCCCAGACGAGCAGTCCATCGGTCACCTGGATCTGCTGGTCGTGAGACGTGATCGTGGTTTTCTCTTCGCCAAGTTTGGCACCGCCGCCCTGGATCAGTCGTCTGGCTTCGCCGTTACTGGGGCAAAGATTGAGAGTGGTCAGAAGTTTGACTGCCGCCAGCGCGCCGTCGGTGAGGAGAGTGCTGTCGAGGACGACGTCCGGAATATCGGTGGGTAAGGCTTCGCCACCGATTTCGGCCTGCCAGCGTGCAGCGGCAGCGTTTGCTTCATCATTTGTGTGATACTGGGAGATCACGAGTTTCGCGAGCGTGACTTTGGCCTCTTTAAGATGCCCGGCCAGCAGGCGATCCACTTCAGCGAGAGGCACTTCAGTCAGCAGTTCGTAATACATCTTCATCACGGCGTCGGGCAACTGCATGAATTTCTTCATCATGTCGTACGGCGATTCGCTGATCCCGATATAGTTGTCCAAACTCTTGCCCATGCGGCGGACACCGTCGAGTCCTACCAGAATCGGCGACATCACGGCGATCTGCTGATTCAGGTTTTCCTGAGCCTGCAAGTCACGCGCGAGCATGAAGCTGTAGAGCTGTTCGGTGCCACCCAGTTCCACGTCTGAACGGATTTCCACACTGTCCCAGGCCTGCATTACCGGATACAGACATTCGTGAAGAAAGATGGGTTTCTCGTCGCGGTAGCGTTTGGCAAAATCGTCTCGCGTGAGTAACTGAGCTACCGTCACGCGCCCGCAAAGGGCCAGCACTTTTGCAAATGACATTTTGCCGAACCAGTCGCCATTTCGATGGACCTCCGCCCGCGATATATCGACAACCTTGCCTACCTGAGTCAGGTACGTCGTGGCATTGGATTCTACTTCTTCTTCCGCCAGTCGTTTGCTCCGCGCTTCGTCGCGTCCGCTGGGGTCGCCGACTAATGCGGTGTAGTTGCCGATGATGATGACAGCCTGATGTCCCAGATCCTGAAACTGCCGCATCTTTCGCAGCGGCACTGTGTGGCCGAGATGGACGTCGATACCAGTCGGGTCGATTCCATACTTAATTCGCAAGGGAATGCCCGTGTCCTTGCTGTGCTGCAGTTTTTTGCGGAGTTCTTCCTGCGGGACGATTTTTTCGATCCCGCGCGTGATCACATGAAGCTGTTCTTCAACGGGTGGAAAGGTCATGGACATCTGAACGTCGCCAATTGCGTGGGAAAACCGGACAACCGCATCACAAATCTGATGCTGCAACGGCGGAAGCGTAGTGCCATTGAATGCCGATGTCCAAACAATCGCGTTCAGCGTGTTGAAATTACGTCGATCTGCGAGCCGACAGGGATATTGGGCCACAATCGACCGGACTGTTCAATCCGGACCGCTGCCAGAGTTTCGCCAGATTCGCCTGTGACGTCAGCCACCATAGGAATATCGATCACCTCGCCGTCAAATTCAACGTTCCCCGGAAACCGCAGCGCAACTTTCTGGCCACGTTTCATTTCATTCATCCGTCGTGTCGGCAGATAGGCCGTCACGTAGCGATGATCGGTGTGCAGAATTCGCAGCATGATCTCACCCGCCTGCATATCGTCCCCTTCGCGATATCTCACTTGTCCAACCGTGCCGTAGACCGGGGACATCACGTTGACTTCGCGACTTGCCGCTTTCATGGCGTCCAACTGTTTACTGGCTTCAATAAACTGCGATTTCAGGTTTGTCACGCCAGTGGCTTCATTGACGGTGATGGGCAACGATTCCCGGACGGACTCCAGGCGTGACCGTTCAGATCGCAACGAGTCGAGTTCAGGATCAGACGGAGTCACCATTACAGTATCCGAGACGACGGAATTGCGTGGCAATTCAGCGACGCGCACCGGCTGTTTGTTGGCAGGCATCTGATCGACAGGACTTTGTATCGGACCTGAATCGAGTGATGTCTGATTCGTGGCTCCACTGAAGAACACGATGCTGCCAGCGATGCTCCTGGGGGCCGGTGGAGACTGTGGTTCAAGGCTTGACGAAACGCTGCGAACGGGCAAGCTGCTTTGTCCGCGATTTGGTTTACCGACCGGAACGCTGTCGGCTGTTGTTCCGTTCAGTTCTCGCATTGTCAGGCGCTGCCGAACATTGGAAAGTTCTCGATCCAGATCACGAGTTCGCCATTCCAGTTCGATTGCGGCCTGGGCTTCCATGCGTTTCAATTCACGTTCAAGATCGCGAACAAGGCGTTCCTGATTTTGAATGAACGACAGATGTTCCAGTTTTTCAAGCGTCAACAACGGCTGTCCGGAGAAGACTTCTTCACCCGCTTTTATCTGAACGCTGGTCAATCGCGATGCGGCAGGAACACGGATCGTCGTAATGTCAGCGGACAGAATTCCGGTCAACGGCCGATTGCGATGCTGCCCGAAAAGGTAAACTGTCAAAAATCCTATTAACAGCGCGCCGACCAGGAGTGACACGGTTCGAAGGGCTGACGCCGGAAGTGTCGAAGTCTGGCGGGGTGCCGAGAGGCGACAAAGCGATTTTGCCTGTTCTGCCCAAGCCTCGTCAACAATTCGAGCAACGGGAATCTGAAGATCTTCGGCAAGTGCTGAAATCTCTCGGTGCCGCCAAAGCGCAATCTGGCCCCAGAAATAGATTCCCAGTTGATTCAGCATGACGGCTTCGCGTGTGCGGATTCCGTTGACCTGTGTGAGGTCATCGGAGATCTCCGGCGCACAGTCGAAGACGACGCCGAATTGTCGATCCATGCGGTATCCGCGCGGCAATGTGGAAATAATCGGCGATTCCATTGGTAAATCCATCAGGAACATCCGAGAAGCGCTCAAACGATGTCAGGTGAGTGAACAACGCGAAGCACTTCGTGAACGTAGGTTCGACAGACGCGCGCACGACCGTACCGGTCTTATCCCGCAACGCAATCCGCCATATCTGTTTTCGGCCTGAAGTGCGCAAATCGTTGATGAAATTCGGAAATCCAGGCCGCTGGGTCCCAGTCCGTACGCAGAAGTCGCAACATCGAACCCGAAGGCCGTGGCCGAAATGAACGACGCAGGCCCGACAATTAGCACTGATGTTTTTCCAACACTTAGACGATCGGGTGAGTTTTTGAGGACGTTTCCGAAAATTGTGACGCCCTGGATCTTCTAAATCTCCGGATTTATCGTGCCTTAGGAGTGGCAGATCACGCCGGAGTTCATATCTGAACGGGTCGTGCGTAGAATCCGTACAACGGGACATCGGTAAGGATTACTGCGTTTAGGCGAGTGGAAGAGTCAAAGCGACCGGGGACGAAGTCTCGAGTTTGTTTAATCCGGTGGACGAAACCCGGCAAAGTGACCCTGGCCTTTCGGTCACGGGTTAAATGAGTACTCTGCCTGGTAAATCATTTCCTGCGGAACGCCTAAACTTTATTAGAGACTATCAGACGAGATTCTTATGAGTTCAAAGAGGTGTGCGACGACGGCCGTGGCTTTTGTCTTTACTGGTGCGTTGGTTGGTTCATTCCCCGGTGCCACAAACCTGTTTCAAGCGGCGAGTTTGGCTGAAACTCGCGCGGTCGTAACCGCGACGTCGGAGGATTCTGTGGCAAAAACTCCCGAGCCGAATCGCAACGGTGACACTGGCAACGCAACGGAACGTGGTCAGGCGAACCGGCTGGCTCGTGAATCCAGCCCGTATCTACTGATGCACGCCCACAATCCCGTCGATTGGTATCCCTGGGGACCTGAAGCCTTTGAGGCGGCTCGCAAAGCTGACAAGCCGGTATTTTTGTCCGTAGGGTACAGCAGTTGTTACTGGTGCCACGTGATGGAGCGAAAGGTTTTTTCGAACCAGAAAATCGCCGACTATCTAAACGAGCATTATATCTGCATCAAAGTGGATCGTGAAGAACGCCCGGACATTGATGACATCTACATGACCAGCCTGATAGTCTATCTGCAGGCGACAGGTGCTGGCGGTGGCGGTGGCTGGCCGCTATCGATGTTTCTGACACCGGAAGGAGAACCGATCGCCGGCGCAACGTATCTGCCACCCGAAGATTCCCCGGATGGACGCACGGGATTTCTGACGGTTGCCAGACGTATCACAGAAATCTGGGGCGACAAACGCGACGCGGTCAGTGGCTCCGCATCAATGATTGCGCGCGAGGTGCGACGGCTCTCGGGACCGATGGTGCTAGCCGAACCGAAACCATTGACACGTGAGCTGCTGGAGTCCGTCGTGACGGGAATCGAGGATCGATACGATCCGGATTATGGCGGCGTCGATTTTAACGAACACAGGCCCGATGGTCCGAGATTTCCCAACGTACCGCGATTACAGTTCCTGCTGGGACTTCACGCGGAGAGTCCGCGCCCGGAACTCCTGAAGATCGTTGAACATTCACTGACTGCGATGGCAATGGGCGGTATTCGCGATCATCTGGGTGGCGGGTTTCATCGTTACAGCACAGATCGCCGCTGGAATGTTCCGCACTTTGAAAAAATGCTCTACGATCAGGCGCAGTTGCTGGAGGTTTATGCTCAGGCGGCCCTGCTGACCGGCAATCCACTTTATGTGCAGGTCATTGATGAACTTGTTTCGTTCATTGAACGCGAAATGACACTGGCCGATGGTGGATTCTGTTCCGCGCTGGATGCAGAAACGAACGCCATTGAAGGCGAATCGTACGTCTGGAGCGAAGCCCAAATTCGTGATACGCTGAAGCCGGATGATGCAGAATTGTTTATGACAGCGTATGGTTTCCATGAACTACAGTCGTTTGAACACGGTCGAGTTCTGTTTCTGCCGGTGACACTGGTGGAACTCGCAGCACAGCAATCGATGGACGTCAGCTTACTGGAAGCTCGACTCAGCGACATCCGAAAACAGTTGCTGCTGGTCAGGGAGAAACGACCGAGTCCCCTGCTGGACGATAAAGTGCTGACGGAATGGAATGCGTTGATGATTCAGGGGCTGGCCACAAGCGGTCAGATCCCCGGTCGCGAACATGACCTGCAGCTTGCATCGAAGGCGGCTGACTTTTTGCTGGTGCACTTGCGCGATGCCGAAGGTCATCTGTTGCGGTCATGGCGCAATTCAATGCCCGGACCTCGCGGTTATCTGGATGACTATGCCTGCCTGGCGTCCGCGTTGCGAACACTGCATCAGGCCACAAGCGAAGCACGCTGGCTTTCTGCGGCCAATGAACTGACGAAATTGCAGATTGAACAATTCTACGACGAGGCTCAATCGACATTTTTCTTTACAGCTCACGATCATGAAAAGCTCTTCGCGCGGACAAGTTCACCTTATGACTCAGTATCGCCCTCCGGCAACAGTATCACGATTCGCAATCTGTTGGCGCTGAGTGACAAGAATCCTCAATTCCGTGAGATTGCCGAATCGACGCTCAAACGTTTCAGCGGTGCGCTGGATGCCGCACCGGTTTCCTGTGCGGGACTGGGAATGGCTTTGCAGGATCTGCTGAAAATGCAGGCGAAAGACACTGCAACAGGACGGCTTGAACTCTCCGGGCGTTTCGTCCTCACATCAAAGGCAGATGATGCCGCCACATTGCCAGGCGATGACGATTCACTGCCGCAGGATTCCGAGACCGGTGCGCAGCAGGTGTTCAAGCCTGTCCTGCCCGATCCCGCGACCGCGTCGCCGTTTAAGCAGGGCCAGGAAAGTCGAGTGACGGTGAAAATCTTTCCATATTTTGACAAGCTGGAACGCGGCGGAAAATGCCCGATCGCGATTGAACTGACGATCGCAGACGGCTGGCACATCAACGCCAATCCTGCGCAATCCGAATTTGCAATTCCGACGGAAGTGAAGATTACCAGCAAGCAAAAAATCAAAATGTCGAAAATCAAGTATCCAAAGCACGAACTGCTGCAGGTCGATGGCGAGCCTCAACAGTCGCATGTCTACGGCGGACGAGTCATCATCTATGCCATGCTGGAAATCAGCGCTGAGGAAATGGCAGACGAAGCCGAACTGGAAGTCGAAGTGAAGACTCAAGCCTGCAACGAAAAAGCGTGCGAGCCACCGGAAACCAAAAAACTTGTCGGTAAACGTCCGCTGGCCAATGCTGGCGACGCGATCAAACGCACTCACGAATCCAAGTTCCCGAAAGAGGGTGACAAGGATAAAGAGGCCGACAAAGAAGAGAATCGCGACAAGAAATAGTGCTTCGTCACGACAATGACATCGAAATCGAGCGATCCTTAATACGCGAACTGCAGTCCGGTGTTCGCACCGTGAACCAGGACACTGCCGTGAGTATCGATGTTGTAGGTCGTTCCGTTGTTTCCGAGATTCTGATCAGGGGCAAGTGCGACGCCATGAATGAAAGTCGCTTCGTAGCCGCCGATGAGGCTCCAATGATTACTGATTGGTATATTTGACTGCAACCCGACGCTGCCGACGAATGCGACGGTGCTTGCCGAATCGGTAAACGAACGTCCGTAGTTGGATGTGTCGTCACCCACACCCGAGTAGCGTTCCAGAATCGATCCGTGAGTGGAGTTGTGGTAGAGACCCGCCTTCGCGGTTCCGTTGACCACGATCCCGCGATAGTACATAACCTCCTGCTGCAGGATGGCTTGAACCCCGTTGAGATTGTTGTCAGTTCGTGCTTCGCGGAACAATGTCAGTGTGTCGGGAATCCCGGATGCATTTCCAGTTTCGTCCTGGAATCCGTTCGGCGTGCCATTGGAAAACGCAAGGCCACCAACGCCGGTCAACGAAGCATGAGACAGACCATTGTTCGGACCTGCGCTGTCGGATGCTCGAAAGACACCACTGATCCGCACACCTGCGGTTTCATCGAGCTGCAGGTTGCTGTATCCGATCCCGTACTGAAAAGTTGATTCGTAGTCGGCCGTCAGTACGTTAATCTCGAACGTCTGAAGCTGACTGCTGTACCACGTTTGATAGGTCGGAAGTGGATCGGCAAAAGCTCCGTTCGGGCCAAGTCCTTCGAATTCGTCTGCTTCTCCACCCAGCGCTGGAGTCGAAGCGACTGCCAGCGGTGAAAAGAATGTGGACCGTGTCAGCGAGTTAGCTCCAGCCCACGGTCCTGCGGTTCCGTTGTCGAACGCCAGGCCCTGCGTCAACGAACCCTGACTGAGTGAGCTCCAGGTGCCGTAGTTTGAATAGATGCCCTCAATTCTGGATCCCGCCGTTTCAGCGGCAATGAAGGCGCGAATTCCGGACTGGAAGTTGAAGTCGCTGTTCAGGAAGCCGACATTGCCGGAATCAGGCCCATTGATCACAGGGGTTTGCGTAGACAGATTGCGGTCGCGACTCATGATGAGGTATTGCACGCCGCCGCTGAAGATTGTCGCTGGCTCCGTGTTGGAGTAAAGCGATGGATCCTGAGCAAACAGACTTTGCCCGACCAATGCCAGTGACGCTAACGAACTGACGGTCGCCGCCAGAAATCGCTTCAGGGACATAACCACGTCCTTTGGATAAGTTGACTCCATTCACACTTCGGCCTCCGAGCCAAAGTGAACAGTTCAAGCGCGGCCTCCGGGCACAATCGCAAACTGTCCGTTGTTTATCTTCGGACGTCTCGGCACGCGGCATAAAGTCAGCGAAAGAAGATTCGGCGATTTCCGCACAGCATAAATCTGCAGCAACCAATTTTGCCATTGTGCTGAGTATGCCGATGGCAGGGAATTAATCGCCTTGCCGCATGAACAAGTGTCCCAACTGCGCAGCAGGCATCTGGTAAACCCGCCCAACCACGCTGGCTGCATTCGGGTTTTTGCTTAGTTCGCTGACCAGTTGCTGAAACCGTGCGGGGCCACCCTGCCCTTCAAGAAATCTGATGAGCAGGAATCCGACCTCACCAACTTCTTCCGGAGCCAGCGTGCCGTCTTCAAACAGTTTGCCCGCGTCGGTGATCGTGGAAACCGATTTGGCCGCTCGATGCGAAATTGCTTTCGCGTAGAGCGAATCTGGTTTCAACCCGGCCTCCTTTAAACCAAAGCCCTGTTTGAGCCAATCCGGCAGAGCTGATCCGTCGCGTGTCAGATAAGCCTGACTGAGCAGTGACTTCATCAGATGTTCTGCCGTCAGAGTATCGGCAGATTCCGTGTCGCCAGTGTCATGCATGGCCACGTAGGCCGTTTCAAAGTTTGCGCTGATCACGGAATGTCCTGAGGTCGCTTTCGGCGTTCTGCGATTCAGCAACACAGTATTGAATTCTTCATAGTCGAATCGATCCTTCGTGATAAAGACCGTCAATCGTCCACGAAATGCCTGTTCATCGTTCGACAGTGGATATCGTTTTTCCAGTGCTGCAAGATGTTCCTCTGCCGCTTTACTAAGTTGCTGGAGTCGATCTGCGGTTACCGTGCCATAGCAGTAAAAATTGGCGGAGGTTGCCGATATGCCCTCAGTCCTCGGAGAAATGCGTTTCCATAGCGCAGCAGACTCGGCTATACGGCGCTCTGTGAACTGTTCATCAGTCATACTTGCCAGTCGTTCAGCCTGCAGTTGGGCTTCTGTCGGGACGATGTTGCGGAGCGGAGCCTTCGGATCCTCGCCATCAAAATGAGCGCCTTCTTTGATCCATGTTTCCAGAGCGATGGCCTGCGAACGCTTCAAGGTCGCCTGACCCTGCGGCATTTTGAGTGGTTCCTGCCGCAGAACAAGATCAACGATGTAACTTTCATCCGGTTTGCCAGGGACGATCGTGCTGCCAGTCGGACCACCCCGCAGCAGTTGTTCAAATGTCGTGAAGCCAAACTTGCCGCGTGGGGTGTTGCCCGAATGACATCCCATGCAAACATTGACCAGCCACGGAGCGACATCTTTTTTGAAGGACACGGTTTCAGATCCGTCTGCCATGACCACAGTCACGGGTTTGGCGGGTTCCGTGCTGTCCGTACTCGATTCGCCAATTGGCGCATCGCGGTCCGTGCCGTCAAAGTTGGCACCCTGATCGATCCAACGTGCCATCATCATAATCTCGGTATCTGCCAGCTTTGCGCCACCCTTTGGCATTCGTTGCTCATCGTTCGGGGATGCGATCCGCAGCATAATTCCGCTGCGGGCAGCAGATCGTGGAGCGACGGGAACTCCACTGCGTCCGCCTTTGACGATCCCGTTGAACGTATCCATCCGCAGGTTCGCACTGGCTTGTGTCTCACCATGACAGCGCAGACAATTGTTCTTGAGGATTGGAGCAACATCGATTTCGAAACTTACAGGGATTTGGTTTCTGGCTTTCTCCAGCAGAAGTTTGAACGTGGAATACGCACGGTCTTTTTCGTCCTCGGCGATCGCTAGTTCTTTGATGCGCTCTTCCGCTTTTTTGACAATCTCCTTCGCTTGATCCACTTCGTTTTTTTTGACGAGACTGTTGACGTTTCTGAGATCCTTCTGCAAGTCTGATAACTCTTTGCGTATTTCCGGCGGAAGCGCAGCATTTACGACGGATGCTGTCGTAATGAAAGCCGACAGGACAAGCATGACAGCCAACTGTCGTCGAAGGGGCATCATGAAATCTCCACGAATTCAGAAGTTATAAATTCTGAAACTAAAGGTTGTAAGTCGTCATCATTTCGATTTGGACTACGGATGCTCCGATTGTCGGCGACTGAGCAGAGTCTGGAATTCTGTGTAACGTCGGAACTCCTCGTGTGACCGAAACTCCGAACGAGGCACCGGACTGTGTTCAAGAAATGCCAGAGTTGATGGCGTCACCCATGCTCCTGTTGCCCGGCTGACCAGATCCTGAATCAACAGCTTAAAATTTGAGCCTGACGAAGTGCTCATTCGATCGCCAAGGTATTCGTAGTTCATTTCGTCGCTGGCGAGCAGAAGTCCTGGCTGGCCATCGGACAAAATCACGTAGGCTTCCGGACGGTGTTTTGCCGCGACTCGCACCCCTTCGTTCCAGGTTCGATGCGAAATCAGGCTCGACGGTTCCTTGGCCGAGTGAAATCCTGACGGCGCACTCGAAGGCAGGATACCCACGCTGATGACCGAAATCTCGCCCCATGGACACGACTGCAGGTGCTCGCTGGTGTCCATGGCTTCCAGTGAGCCGTCTGTGAGCTGCACGTGGTGAGTCTGATGGACATGCACAAGGTCAGGAATCTCACAGACTGGAACCGCAGATGCCTCCAGTCCCAGCCGTTGAATGGCGTCAGCCAGATTGACAGCCGTTTCCCAGTCATACGAACTGGTGAGAATGCCGGGAAGCTGGTGCGACTGCAGGTTTGCAGTGGCTCGGTCCATTTGGGGCAACGCCATAATCGCCAACTGCAGCGGTTCAGGATCTTCCTGCACACTGAAGACTGCAATTCGGTATTCAGCAGATTCAGGATCAGCGGAGCGAGCAGAATTCCCAGACATACCTCAGTTCTCCTGGCGACATCTACTACGGATTCGATCGAAAAGTCGTGTCGAATGACCACGCATTGCACCACCGCCAGCATTCTATACGCTGGTGGTGACACTTTGAAGCAGCGAATGTGGTTCTCGCCTCCAGATTGAAATCATCCTGGTGCTGTACACGGACACTTCTTTGCAGCATGATCTCTGGTACTTCCGCGATCTCAACTCAATTCCCCGGAGCTTACTCAACGTGGAACACACTCCCCGGCTGATTGCGTCCTTATTGCTGGTCGGACTACTTTTGCTGACCCTGAAAGCAAGTCACTCCCAGGAATCTGTCGAAAGTTCAAAAGCCCATGAACCACCACCGATTGCGCCAGCGGAATCGACTCAAACGGGACTGTTGCTGGAGCCCCCACTCGACCTGACATGGTACACGCGGGAGAAGTTTGTCGCGATGAGTTCCACCGTTGGACTCGACAAGATCGGGAAGAAATGGACGTCCCCGGTCGTGACGCTCCCTCCGCATCCGCGCGAGGATGTCCACGGACTGACCGAAGGCGAAGTGAAAGACTATATGCGAAACGCAAAGCTCCTGTTTAGTCGCGGCGACGCCATTCCTGTTTCGGATGTCGGACTGATCAGCACGCAGGAAGATGTCATCCGTCAGCCGATGCTGAACCATATCGCGGCGTTTGAGAATTCCGCGGTGCGTGTCTATCTCCTCGTGCAACGCACGGCATCCGACAATGGATGGGGATATTTTTCGATCGTGCAGGACTTGACGGTCGATCCTCCTCTCGACTATTACGGCGGCATCAGCAACACCGAGGTAAAATTTGCAGGCGCGAGTTGTTACAAATGCCATTCCTCCGGCCCGCTGGCCATTCATCCGGCGCGTGAAGATCTTGTGCTTGATTCAAAACTCGCTGCAGCGCTCAGTCAGTACATTGCCGAGCAGCCACGATCGAGATTCCATTTCCCGGAGCACTCTCCACCGCCGGAATCCGGCAAGCCGCTGACCCTGAGCTTTTGCACATCCTGTCACGAAGAAGACGGTGTCCGCGCGCCGCTTTATCAGGTCCACTCACATCCCATCCGGATCCTGGTAGACTTCGGCTACATGCCTCCAGATCAACGACTGACCCCCAAAGAGATTGCTGAACTCAAGGAGTGGCTGGACAGCAAATAGCGTCCGAATTAAAAGTGATCGCTGCAAATCCTTGTCCCAATCCAATCAACTGCGATTCGTTTGCCTTTCCGCGTAGTCCTTTTTTGCGTTTCTTTGCCGACGATCATACGCCTGTTGCCCAAAGGCCATCAGATCGAAACGCGTATAGAAAAATCGCCACATATTTTACCGACATCATCGCCCATCCTATCATCGCATCTGTGCCGACATTTTGGGTCTTGTTGGACTCTCGCACGAGGAAAAAGTTGTATGTGACATCCCAACTGAAACCCAGCCAGAGCCATAGCTTCCAGAACGTTTCGGCTGCGATGGGAATGCTGTGTACATAACCCAAGAAACCAGCAATCGTTACCGATGAGAGAACGAAATCTAAACAATCCCATCGATCAGGGCGAGTCTTAATCAGTGTGTCATAGTAGCACCAACTATTTAGAGCGAAGTAGCACCAAAAGTAGATGATCCAAATCATGGATACTCGATTACCTGCATAATTAAAATCGGGCGTTCAACAATGGTAATGGTTCACCGAGTGATCAGTATAAGGAGCGCCGAGTTGTGAGTGCCAACCATTTTGCCATAACAGAATTCAATTTGCTATTACACCGCAACGGCACGGTTCACTGACTCTCCGTTCTGATATGCATCTCAGTTGACACACTAAGGAGACGCAGCGCATTGTTTCAGAATTGAACCGCGTTGGTTGCTCCGTATCTGACGGAAAGGCTGACATGAACGCCAACCGCCCGAGTTGAGCTTGCCTCACGTTGAAGCGAGGCGGGCCGATGAGTCCATAGGACCTGCTACGTCGGTGAACAACGATGTTGCTGAAGCACCGGTGGAGTTGATCGAGGAAAGTGGCCCGAAAATCTGGAGTTGCTGATCAATCCATCCACGAAACTGCTCCTCGACTGTGATGACTGTGACACCGATCGTTTCCTTGTCTACTCCAGCCAGACGTGCTGTGAGACGAACATAACGCTCGGTACCTCGATACTTGAGGGTGGCCAAGTGGTTGGTGTCGAGGAGGATCATGAGGCCAGCGGCTCCGGATCGTCGAACGGCTCGGCTTGACGGATGGCTGCACCTTCGGAGTCGATCTGCCTCTGAAAGTCATTTCCAGTAAACATGCCAGCGACGCGACGCCAATCTTTCCTGAGGAACTCTGCACCTTGATGGTTATCGGCAAGCTGTCGCTCAATGGCATCTAAGCGGGCCGCAATTTTTTCCGGGGTTAAGTCGGGCATGGTGTGTATTCCTTGTGACCCAAACAGCGTTTTTCACTGACCACAGCATACGAAAACTCATGTTTCGGAACCACCTTGGAATCCGAAAAACATAAAGGTCGGACTGTCGAATCCACGGAAAGTCCGGGTGTCGGTCATTGCTAAGGACCGCCTGGAGCATTGTTTTCCTTCGTGTTATTCGGAAGCAGCCACAATTCGCCTCCATTCATCGATCGCAGCTTTGTAGGTGTTGTGGTCCTGGTGTTGTTCCTCGAAATAGTTGCCGCTCGCATGTCCACCCAGCATCGAGATATCAACAAATGCCGTGCCTGAATCAGCCGAAGGTTGCTAGCTTTCGGTTTTCAAGCAACCGGACGCGAGCGCGTTTCGGCTGATTGGACAGTAATAAATCGCTCGATGCTTACGTCCCATCCAGATCCTGGTAGACTTCGCTCGTGCGAACTAAACAGGTTCCATAGAAAGCACGAACATGAAATCACAAAGCACACGAACATTCTCTCTGCTGGCGGTTGCTGTCTTTTGGCTCGGCGGAATAAGCAATGCTGCATTCGGGCAAACGGCGCAGTTGATTGATCTGGCGAATCGACGCGAGTTGTTTATTGACGATCATCTCGCTGGCGAAATGAAGAATGTCCAGGTTCTTGTGCATCAGCCAGTCCGGGAAGAGCTTGCGGTCAACTGCGACAAACCGTGGGAAGGAAATGGATGCGGATACTACTCGGTCCTGCACGACAAGCAGGAAGCCATCTACCGGATGTATTACCACGCCTGGCAGATCCCAACCGGAATCGAACCCGGTGGCCCACTCACGATCGGTTACTTCGAAAGCAAAGACGGCATCCAGTGGACTCGACCGAATCTGGGTCTTTGTGAATTCAACGGTTCGAAGGAGAACAATATCGTTCTCGACAAAATGGGTGACGGCGGCAGTTGCCATGATTTCTCGCCATTCATCGATGAGAACCCCGACGCCAAACCCGAATCACGATACAAGGCAACCGGCGCCGGGTTCCAGACTTCCAAAGGAGTCTGGGCGTATCAATCCCCTGACGGTATTCACTGGACACCCATGGCCGCCGGGCCGGTTTTTGACAAAGGTATCTTTGACTCGCAGAATATTTCCTTCTGGTCGGCCACAGAAAAAAAGTATGTCCTGTATTATCGAGTCTTTTCCGGAGCAGGCACCTCCGGGACGCGCTTGGTCAACCGTGCGGTTTCGGACGATTTTCTGCACTGGACGGACGAAGGAACCATTGTGTTTCCTGAAGGAGAAGGGCCGCAGTCGCTCGCGCAGTTTTACGTCAGTCAGATCAAACCGTATGAACGAGCGCCGCATTTGTATATCGGTTTTCCCGCGCGCTACGTTGATCATGGACTCACAGAATCGACCCGACTTCTGCCGGAATGGGATCTTCGCGAGAAACGAATGACCGTCTCTCCGCGCTACGGAACCGCGATCACGGATTCGGTCTACATCACCAGCCGTGACGGAAGGAATTTTCGGCAGAGTAACGATGTCTTTCTCCAGCCAGGACTTCGGACCAGCCACAACTGGTGTTATGGAGACAACTACATCGCGTGGCATGTCGTCGAAACGGAATCCACAAAAGACGACTCACCTCGGGAACTCTCCATTTATGCAACCGAGTCCTACTTCACCGGACGCAACTCGCGACTGCGGCGATATTCGCTGCGAATCGACGGATTTGCATCCATTCACGCAAAGCTGCAGGAGGGAGAATTCACCACAAAACCAATCACCTTCTCTGGCGAGACTCTTTCACTCAACGTTGCGACCAGCGCGGCGGGAATGGCGAAGGTGGAAATTCGGAACGCTGACGGCACGGCAATCCCTGGATTTTCTCTTGAGGAATCGGACTTGATCTATGGTGACACAATCGACCACCGCGTTACCTGGAAGGAAAACAGGACCGTCAAATCTCTGATCGGAAAACCGGTGATCCTGCGGTTTGTGATGCGCGAAGCAGATCTGTATTCGTTGGTTTTTGAGTAGCGGCAACTTATCCGCCTCCGATTGCGGGCAAAAAGTGGATTTCTGCTTCCGGGGTGGTGTGCTGCAACAGCCCCAGAGTTGCAATCGAATCTGCGACCGAGACCATCAGGCCTGACCGAATGTTGCCGTCCTGGCAGAGTCTGGCCCGGATTCCCGGAAAGCGCTGTTCGAGATTGTCGATTACCTGACCGAGATTCGTGCCAGCGATTTCGACAACTTCGACGCCAGTAGTGAGTTCCATTATTGATCGTGGAATGAAGACGCGTGGCATGATGCCCCTGACAGTCACACTCAACTAAAACCGTGGTCGCAGACCAATGTGAAATCCTGGTCTGCGACCACGGGTTAAACGAAAAAATCCCTAAACCACGACAAATACGAATTGGTTACTTCTTCTTTAAGATTTCAAACAGCAATCGCGGAGGTGACATCGGTAGTTGGTGCATGCGAACACCAATTGCATCATAGATCGCGTTGGCGACAGCAGCCGGTGGCGGGCAGATGGGAACTTCGCCGACACCTCGAACGCCGTACGGATGCTGAGGATCAGGGACCTCGACAATTATTGTGTCAATCATCGGTACGTCGTAGCAGGTGGGAATGCGATAGTCCAGATACGTCGAGTTCCGCATGTCGCCTTGCTCGTCGTACCAGTACTCTTCGTTCAGAGCCCAGCCAATGCCCTGCACGACACCGCCCTGAATCTGGCCTTCGACGTAGCTGGGATGAATCGCAGTCCCCGCATCCTGAGCGGCCGTGTAACGCAGGATCTGGACCTTGCCCAGTTCCGGATCGACTTCCACGTCGACGCAGTGTGTTCCAAACGCTCCCGCCTGATTCGCTGCGCTGGAAGTGCCGCGACCGATCACAGCCCCGCCGGTAGCGTGCAGTTTGTCAGCCATCTCTTTGAAGCTTAGCGTCTTTCCTTCGGGACCATGCACCGCGCCGTCGTGATACGAAACTTGTGACGGCTCCACTTCCCAGAGCATGGCGGCGCGATCCACCAGTTGACGCTGAATATCTTTGGCCGCTTCGATGGCCGCGATCCCGGTGGCAAAGGTCACACGACTGCCGCCGGTCACATCGCAGTAGCCGACGCTGTCGGTGTCACCCACCGTCGGAATCACTTCTTCTGCTGTGATGCCCAGCGCTTCCGCCATTTGCATCGCAATGCCCGTTCGGGAACCACCGATGTCGGTAGAACCTTCCATCAGCGATACGATACCGTCCGAATTCACGGTTGCCGAGACAGCAGATTTCATGCCGACGTTGAACCAGAATCCCGTGGCAATTCCCCGCCCGCGATACTTGCCTTCGAGCGGCGTTTTGTAGTGTTCGCTGTTCTTGATCGCTTCAACGGTCTCAACCATGCCGACACGGGCATACACCGGTCCGTCCACGCGACGCACTCCTTCTTTCGCTGCATTCTTAAGTCGAAAGTCCGCCGGATCCATGCCGATCTGTTCGCAGATTTCATCGACCAGCGTCTCCGTGGCAAACGCGACATGCGTCGATCCTGGCGCGCGATACGCGTTGGTTCGCGGTTTGTTGACACAGACGTCAAACCCCTCCACGCGTCCATTTGGTAAGTCATAGCAGGCGAAGACACACATGCAGGCCGCCCCGATCGGCGAACCCGTGTACGCTCCGGCTTCGAAGGCGATCCAGGCTTCGCCGGCGACGAGTTTGCCATCTTTGGTCGCACCAAGTTTGACTCGCATGTGCGAACCAGGAGTGGGTCCGGTGGCTTCGAAGACGCTGGTTCGCGACATGATCAGCTTGACAGGACGGCCGGACTTTCTGGACAACACGGCGGCAACCGGTGGCAGATAGACGGAAATCTTTCCGCCAAATCCACCACCAATTTCTGTGGGAATCACTTTGACACTGGAGATTGGAACTTTCAAAAGTTCCGCTGTCTGTTGTCGAACGCTGAACGATCCCTGCGTGCTGATCCAAACCGTGATCTTGCCGTCGGTGTTCCAGAGGACGGTGGCATTGTGTGGTTCGATGTAGCCCTGATGAACCATCGATGTGTCAAATTCGCGCTCGATGACAATATCTGCAGACGCGAACCCGGCCGCAATATCTCCCTTCTCGAAGACGAAGTGTTTTGCGATGTTGGTGGGCTTTGAATCGCTGCCCGGCGGAGCGGAGCCAACGGACTCCGTGCGAATCTCAGCATTCAGGATCGGGGCGTCGTCCGCCATCGCTTTTCGAACATCCAGCACTGGTGGCAGCAACTCGTACTGCACGGCGATTAGTTTGACGGCTTCTTCCGCGATGTGGATGTTGTCGGCCGCCACCGCCGCGATGGCGTGGCCCTTGTAAAGCACCTTTTCTCGCGCGAGAATATTGGCGCTGAGATGGCGCATGTTGGCAGAACCTTCGCCCAGTTCGACAACGCGATCACCCTGTTCGGGAAGGTCGGCAGAAGTGGCAACGGCCCGGACTCCGGCCAGTGCTTCTGCCTTCGAGGTATCGATGCTCAGAATTCTGGCGTGGGCGTGCGGGCTGCGCAGCATCGCTCCATATAACATGCCAGTTAGCTTGATGTCCGCGCCATACTTAGCCCGACCGGTCACCTTGTCGGCACCGTCGTGACGAACAGGACGTGTGCCAATTACCTTGTATTTTGGATTATTCGCGGTTGCCATCGATTGTCGTTTCCTTGTTTTATCTTTTATGGTGCTATCTGCGGTCGCCCTGAATCTGCGGGAGTAATGTATGCCCACAGATTCAGGACCACCACAGATTGGTTTCCGGCGAGCATAGATTTGAATTTCAGGAGTTCAAAATTGAGGATTTTCGTCCCAGGTTGAGCCACTTGATTGTGTGCCAGTGCATTGTTTTTCGGTGAATTCCCAGACAACACTGGCCGAGCCAGTGGCACACTTTGGATCGTTCATGATTTTTCTTGCTCTCTCTTTGAACTACTGGATTTTGACACGCCCAGCGTGTCTGAACGGCTCCTGTTACGTCTTCGCAAGTTGCCGTTTTTCGGCGGCCACCTGGACAGCACGCACGATTTTGTCATACCCCGTGCAGCGGCACAGATTGCCCGCCAGATAGAATCGAATCTCCTCTTCGGTGGGTGATGGGTTTTCAGCCAGCAGACACTCGGTCTGGACGATAAAGCCCGGAGTGCAAATGCCGCACTGCAGCGCCGCTCCTTCCAGGAACGCGGACTGCACTTCGTCCAGATGCGCGCCGCGTGCCACCCCTTCGATCGTGCGAATCTCAGCTCCCTCGGTTTCGACGGCGAGAACAAGGCAGCTTACGACCGGTCGTCCGTTCAGAACCACCGTACAGGCACCGCAGTTGCCGTTCGAGCAGCCTTCTTTGGTGCCGGTCATTTCCAGAGTATCCCGCAGGACCTCCAGCAGAGTCTGGCGAGGTTCACAAAGCAACTCAACCTGATCGCCATTGACCGAGAATGTGATGACGCGTTTACGTGACATGAATGACTCCAGAATTTATTCTAATACTTCAAAGTTGAGCGTTTTCGTTCCGAGTTGAGCCGCATGATCGTGTGCCACTGGCTTGGCCAGTGCTTTGTTTTTGATTGAAGTTTCTGAAAACACTGGCCAAGCCAGTGGCACACTCCGGATTACTGATTGAGTGCTAACGTCCGTGACAGTAAGTAAATTCTTCTCCGCGTGCTCGGCTGATCGCGGCCTGCAGCACCCGTCTGACAAGTACCCCGGTCACGTGAATTCGATACGCACGCGTGCCTCGCATGTCAGTAATTGGCGACGCAATTTCACGCGCCGCCGCCGCCGCCAGTTCCAGACTCTCGTCATTCACCGGCTTTCCGGCCAGCAACTCACTCGCCGCCTGAGCATACAGCGGCGTCGGAGCGATCGCCCCGAGGCCGATCCGAGCCGACACAAATCTCTTCCCGCTTTCGTCGAGTACCACACTGGCTCCTACTCCCACGATCGCGATGTCCATTTCGTTTCTCGGGATCATGCGGCGATAGTGCGAACCGCTGTGAGTCGATCGAGGCGGAAATCTGACTTCCATCAGTAACTCGCCCGGCTGCAAAATGTTCTTGCCCGGCCCCGTGCAAAATGATTCGACTGGAACTTCGCGAGTCCCGCCCGGTCCGGCGATCACGCACACGCCGTCGAGAGCGATCATGGCCGGCGTTGAGTCGGCTGCCGGGCCGGAGTTGCAAAGGTTGCCACCGATGGTGGCACGACTTTGGATTTGAATCCCACCGATGATATGGCAACTGTCGGCCAATGCCGAATACTGCGAATTGACGGCGTCGAAGCCATAAATTTGATAGCAGGGCACCGCCGCCCCAATATGCAGGCCATCCACGCTCTCCGACAGAACATTGAGTTCCCTGAGTTTTTTGACGTCGATCACAAGTTCCGGAGTATGACGACCGACTCGCATCTGATCGATCAGGTCTGTACCGCCAGCCAGCGGACGAGCAGTCCCATTGTGTTTTGCCATCAATTCAAGGGCTTCGGCGACCGATGTGGGAGCCAGATAGTCAAAAGCATGCATTTGGTTGTCTGATCCTGTCCCGAGGCTCTTTAAGTGATGCTGTCCAGCGAAGTGACAACCCCATTCTATTGAACCCAGCCCAGTGTTCAATTTGGCCGGAGCCAGATTCAGGCGATAAATGGAATTCCCACGACGAACGGACCAGTCCCGAAACAGAATCCGTGGAATGCAAAAACTCGCCGATTTGTGTGCCTGCGTTCGCATTCGCTCTCGTGTCACACCCTGCTTGGAATCGACCGTTATTGGTAGGTGTGACAAGCGCAGCGAAGGCAAACCACTTTCTGCACCGTTTCCAGAAGATATTTCGGGACAGTTCCAAAGCGGGGATCGACACCGACTGAACTGCGGACAGTTCCTGATAGTACGCTCGATTCCGGCTTCGCCGATTAGTAGCCACTTTTCAGCCGGGCAGGCAAGGTTCGGTAAAACAAAGGTGTTTCGCTTTGACGTCGCACAATTGTCGGTTTAGACTGGTGGTCCCTCCTGAGCGGCGTCCCTGCCGTATGTTCTTCAGAAAACTAACCCTGATGGCTGTTACTCGTCCGCAAACTCTTCGTTCCTGCCGTGTTGCTGTTGTTTCACTGGCTGTTGTCGTGTCCGGGTTGTCTGCTGCCGGAAATGCTTACGCCCAGGATCCTGTGATTGATCGCATTGACGCCACCAGCCTTCGACCGGGGCAAACAGCGTCCGTTGTCGTAATCGGAAAACAGTTGACAGGAGCGATGTGTCTATGGACACGCGCAGGTGTCCTGCGTCCAAAGGACGGACAGGATCTGACAAAAGATCAGCCTGTGACGATGGAAGGAGCGATTGCGGCGGATGCGGTTCCGGGGATTTACCCCGTGCGAATGGTGACGAATCATGGCTGCTCTGAAGCCTCTTTTGTCGTGATCGATGATCTGGCATCCGTTGCGACGACCGCAGAAAGTGACGATCCAAAAGCAGGTCAGTTGCTGACACTGCCCTGCTGTATCGATGGCCAGCTTCAGCCGGTGAAGTCCAAATCCTTCCGCGTTGCAATGACTGCCGGCCAGTTCGTGAATATCGAAACGTTCGCACGGCGGCTGGGGTCGGATCTGGATCCTGTGCTCCGCGTCACGGGTCCGGATGGACAGGAAGTCATTTACCGCGACGATATGCCCGGCGCTGAAGGAGATACTCAGTTACAGTTCACGGCTGCCATGGACGGCGAGTATCGGATTGAAGTTCGCGATGTGCGATATTCCGGCGGAGCCCGTCATTTCTTTCACCTGCGACTCGGCAAGCTGCCAATGGTGACCGCCGTTTCGCCGCGAATTGCACAGATCGGGCACAAAGTGTCGCTGATCGGTACTTCAGGCGAAGTACTCGGCGAGACGACACCATTGGATGCAGCAGCGCCTGGTTCACTGACGCCAGTAAATTATCGGCCTGCCGAATCCGACGGGAGTGCATTGAACTCTGTTGTACTGACGCATCAGGTTACACAGGCGGAGACGGAACCAAACAATGCTCTGAAAGAAGCAACCGTCGTCAATGCGGAGACGCAGGTGTTGACAGGCACATTGCAGGAAAAAGGTGACGCAGACTGGTTTAAGCTGACAACGACGGCAGCGACGCCGCTACTGGTTACGACCCGCACGCGAGAAGTCGGCAGTCCGGCTGATGTGATGCTGGAACTGCACAACGCGGATGGTGGAAAAATTATTGAGAACGACGACGCGGGATCACGCGATGCAGAACTTGCCGCACAGTTGCCTGGGGCCGGTGACTACTTTCTAAAGGTGACAGAAATCGCCGGGCGCGGCGGGCCGGCATGGTCGTATGCGCTTGATACGTACCTGGGGCGCAAGGCGATCCGCGTGACCGCACCGGTGGATCATATCAGCGTGCCGCGTGGCGGAAGTGCGGCGATGGCCTTGACCGTAAGGCGAATTCACTATGACGGCCCACTCAGGGTTGAGGCTGTCGGTCTGCCGACGGCGATGCAGATGGCACCATTCTGGCTGGGCGCAAAACAGAGCACGGCTCCTGTGGTCCTGACTGCGGCGGACCCGGCGGCGACAAGTTCCGATGCCGACTGGGCACCGATGACTTTCAGGATTTCGTCGCCGGAAGGTTCGACAATTTCAGATGCAGAACTGCAACTGGTACCCCCTGCACCCAAGAAGCTGGATACCGACATTTTTCGCAGCGGACGTCTGCGAACGGATTTGTTCGCCACCGTGCGGCCGATCGCTGAGTTTTCGCTGACGGCTGATCCTGCTGTGGTCACGTTGGCTCCGGGATCTGCTGCGACCGTGACGATTCGATCGACTCGCTCTGCGGACTGGACAATGCCAATTGAGATTGCTTTGGCGATACCCGCCGATCAGTTGCCGCCCGGCATCACTGTGACTGGCGGTTCAATGGCGGCAGGCGAACTGGCCGTCACGATTACGGCAGCGGCAGATGCAGTTGTCGGTCCGTTGACTGTGTTCCTGCAGGGGAAAGCCAAAAAAGACAAAGTCGAACCCGTGTATCCTGTTCCTGGAATCGTTATTGAAGTGAAGGCTCCATGATAGGACGGCTCAGAAAATGTAGCCGTCTCGCTCCGTCGAGACGAGCTGTTGAGAGGACGACTGGAATACAGAATGTCCGTGGGTGTGGTAATTGTCGTGCCAGATCGGAATGTTCATCACGCAGAGCGTGATGGCTACAATGGAAAAAAGTATTTGAGAGGTTATGCCATGTTTCATCGAATCGTATGTTTGCTGCTGGTCGCAATCACTGGCTTTTCCGGTACGACGAATCCTGCGGGCGCTGCGGAATTGCTGACAACATCGCTGGCCGTGCAACCTGCTGAGATCACTCTGAGCGGTCCGCGCGGCGTTCAGCAGTTGATTGTCACGGCAAATGCCGAAGCCACCACAATTCACGATGCCACGAATATCGCGGAATATCACTCCGACGATGTCGCGGTCGCGGTGGTTGAACACGGTCGAGTGCTCGCAAAAGGCAATGGCAAAACGACGATTCACATTTCACAAGGCGGTCATTCGACGACGGCTGAAGTTACGGTTTCAAACTTTGAAACGCCAGCACCGATTTCGTTTCAGAATGAGATACTGGCGTCACTCACGAAGTCCGGATGCAACATGGGCGCGTGTCATGGATCACCGTCCGGCAAAGGCGGATTTCGGTTGTCTCTGCGTGGTTACGACCCAAATGTGGATTTGGTGACACTTCGTGGAGAGTATTTCAATCGTCGGTCAAACGTGCTGAATCCTGACGAAAGTCTGTTGTTAAGAAAGCCGTTGATGGAAGTCGCTCACGGTGGCGGTCGCCGCCTGCAGCATCGAGATCCGACGCACCAGGTTTTGCGGGAATGGATCGCTGAAGGAATGAAGATTGAGCCGGAAGGTGCCCCGACGCTCTCGCGAATCGAGCTGCTGCCTGCGCCGCGCGTGCTTCGAGATGGTGCTGAACGTCAGCAGTTGATGGTCCACGGTTATTTCAGTGACGGCATGGTTCGTGACATCACGGCGCTGACGTCTTTTGATTCGTCAGATGAAAGCATCGGCATTGTCTCAGCGGAAGGTGTCGTTTCCAATGAAGGACGTGGAGAAGTGACGGTCCTGGCGCGGTATCTGGACAAAGTCTCAACAACGCAACTGACCTTTCTGACAGAACGCCCGGACTTTCAGTGGCCGAATCCGCCAGAAGATACGAAGATCGACCAGTTGGTTTTTGGAAAACTGAAGCAGCTTCAGATTCAGCCATCAGAACTGTGCAGTGACACCGATTTTCTGCGACGCGCGACGCTTGATCTGACAGGCCGCCTGCCCACGATGGAAGAATCGCAGGCATTTTTCGAGGACCAGTCCGCCGTGAAACGCGCTGCCGTTATCGAATGGCTGCTGGCAAGTGATGATTACGCTCAGTTCTGGTCGCTGAAGTGGTCCGACTTACTTCGCTGCAACAGTAAGAGACTGACAAAATCAGGAGTCTACAAATTTCGTCGCTGGCTCTATGATGTCGTGAAGAATGATGTCCCGCTGGATGAGTTCGCTCGCGAACTGCTAACGGCAACCGGAAGTACACAGCAGAACCCTGCTGCTGGATATTGGAAAGCCAGCCGCGATGAAATCGACGCGACGGAAACGACGGCACAGCTATTTCTGGGCATCCGTATTCAGTGTGCCAAGTGCCACAATCATCCGTTTGAGAAGTGGACTCAGGATGATTACTACGGCACAGCAGCCGCGTTTAAGCGAGTCGGTCGCAAGGAGACCGGACTGCCGGATGACGAGGTGATTTTTGTCAGCGCGGGCGGTGATGTCACGCAGCCTCGAACCGGACGGCAAATGAAAGTACGTCTGCTGCTGGAAGGTGACGTCGATGTTCCGGCGGATCAGGATCGTCGGGTGGTCTTTGCAAACTGGTTGACGAACAACAGCAACCCGTTCTTCGCTCGTTCCCTTTCAAACCGTATCTGGGGACACATCGTCGGAAAAGGGATTGTGGACCCCGTTGATGATTTCCGCGATTCAAATCCTCCGTCGAATCCGGAACTGCTGAATTATCTGGCCGAGGAACTGCTGAAGGGTGGATTCTCGTCGAAGCAGTTGATTCGTACGATTATGAACAGCCGTGTGTACCAGTTGAGTTCGCAACGCAACAAGTACAACGCAGATGATGAGATTTATTTTAGTCACGCCACAACGCGGATGCTGACTGCGGAGCAACTGCTCGATTCGATTTGTGCGGTGACGGGACAATCGGAAGAATTCGTCGGGTTGCCGGGCGGCACAAAGGCGATTGAATTGGTAGACCCGCCTGAAGGTCACAAATTCCTGCAGGTCTTCGGCCAGCCGCAACGAGAGCTGCCCTGTGAGTGTGAACGTTCGACAGACAGCAATTTGTCGCAGGCACTGCAGTTGATCAACGGGCCTACGGTTCACAACAAACTGAGATCGGACACTGGTAACGTCCACAAGTGGATTGCTGATGGCAAAACAGATGCGGAGATCATCGATCAACTCTATCTGACTGCACTCAGCCGCCCGCCGCTTACCGAAGAACAACAGACCGCACAATCGCACATCCAATCCAACGAAGACCGGACTCGCGCGCTTGAAGACATTGCCTGGGCTGTGATTAACAGCAAAGAATTTCTGTTCCAGCATTAGTTGCGGCGAAGACCGCGCCGAATTCCTGTTGACCGCGGCGAGCGGCGCGGCGGAGCGGCGTATGCCCTCAGTGCAATGTGGGGCCAACTTGGCGGTCTGAAGCAATCGTTCAACGGTACTGGTCATGTGGTCAGTATTCTGGTGGCGTGATTGGGCGATCCGCAGAT
>Ga0105047_10001144_pt1 | contig 46867 bp, 39 predicted proteins | sample MAT04_FD_78384 | JGI IMG/M metagenome (GOLD analysis project Ga0105047, IMG submission 78384) | Freshwater microbial communities from Lake Fryxell liftoff mats and glacier meltwater in Antarctica - MAT-04 (megahit assembly) | ecosystem: Environmental > Aquatic > Freshwater > Ice > Liftoff...
CCAGGCGACGGGGAGCGTGGGTCGGCAACGCTTCGAGCAGCGGGTTCTGAGCCAGGGTTCGGAGTGTCGCAAGGACGACGTCGAAAGCCCCCTTGTTCTGGGCGGTGAGACGGAGGACGCCGCCTCGGCATTGACCGGGCGCGGTAACCCGCGAAGCCATCTGTCGTACCATCACGAGGAAACCGCTTCGGAGGTACTTGCTGTGCAACCAACCAACATCCGCCGGACCGCCGCGACGACGGCGATCGTTTTGGCGTTGAGCGCCACCGGCTGCGCCAAGAAGGCCGACGACCTCTCGATCGGCTCGGCCCGAGCGGAGATGGATTCGCAACAGCAGAACGTGCCGGTGCCGAGCGGCCCGTCCACCACGGCACCGGCCAAGGGCTCGGGCGGCGGGACGGGGGGCAAGATCGGCAAGATCTCGCCGTCGGCCACCGCCACGTTCGTGAAGGAGTCGGCGAAGCGCACCAAAGACGCGTCGACGATGCGCACGTCGATCACGTTCTCCGGGGGTCAGCTCAGCTCCACCGCGATGGACATGGCGTTCGACTACAAGCAGAAGCTGATGAGCATGGTCACGAAGTCGGAGGGCCAAGAATTCACCATGATCGCCCACGAAAACGACCTCTACATGAAGATTCCGGGGCTCGGTGGTTCGATGGGAGCGGAGGGTAGGGACTGGATCAAGATGACGGATCCGTCGATGGCGGAGCAGTTTGCCCAGGGGCAGTCGGGCATGTTTGGAGCGGGTGCCAACGCGCAGTCGTTCCTTGATGGATTCCTCGGGGCCGGTGCCACCGTCGAGGACCTCGGGCGAGAAGACGTGCGCGGCGTTCCCACCAATCACTATCGAGGCACCGTGAGCGCGGCCGAGGCAGCCACATCAGGCGACACAGGCCTGTCCGACGCCGAGAAATCCGCACTGGAGAAGTCGCTCGGTGGCGAGGCCGACATTCCGGTAGAGGTGTGGATCGACGACGACGGGTTGGTCCGCAAGATGGAGATGGCCCTTTCCGGCACGACCTACGGCCTCTCGGCGGGGGAGACCACCACCATGACGATGGAACTGTTCGATGTGGGTAAGCCGATTGAGATCAAGGTGCCGGCCAAGGAAAAGGTGCTCGACCTCGAAAACCTCGACGACATGCTCGGCGGCACCGGCGGACTCGGCGACCTCGGCGGGCTGGGAACCATTCCGGGCCTCGAAGACCTCGACGGCGACGGCATCCCCGGCTGAGGTTTTGCGTCGCCCTCACTGGGCCGGTCGTCGGTGTGCCGGGTAGTCTGCCGGCGTCGCGTCTCGCGCGGCGAACCACGCCGGGGGCAAACACATGGCCGTCGATCGCGACGTCGAGGTGGGCGGGAACCGACTCACCATCACCGAAGCCGGCACCGGGGGCGTCCCACTGTTGTTGCTGCACGGTTTCACCGGCGCCCGCTCCGACTTCGAGTTCTGGATCGATCCGCTGGCCGCGTTGGGATACCACGTGGTGGCTCCCGATCAGCGCGGTCATGGCGCGAGCGACAAGCCCGAGGGTGAAGCGCGCTATTCGTTCACCGTGTTCGCATCCGACGCGTTGCTCCTCGCCGATCAACTTGGCTGGGATCGGTTCGCCCTGCTGGGACATTCGATGGGCGGCATGGTGGCGCAGCAGATTGCGATCGATGCACCCGACCGACTTGTCGCGTTGGTGCTGATGGACACGACCGGCGGCGCCTTGTCGGTTGATCCCGACCTTCGTGATCTCGGTGCTGAACTCGCACGCACGGTGGGCACCGACGCCATCGCCGATTTCCTCCAAGGCACCGACAGTCCTCTCACGACCGACGCCTATCGCCGGGCCTGCATCGCTGATCCTTCCTACGAAGCCCGAGGCGATCGCAACCTTCGTTCCGCGTCGGGATCGATGTACGCCGCCATGCTGCTCGCTATCGATGTCCGAGCCGACCACGCCGCCTTGCTCGCCGATGCGGTGAGCTGCCCCACCCTGGTGATGGTGGGTGCCGAGGATGAGGCGTTTCTCGCGCCGAGTCGGGAGCTGGCGGCGGCGATTGGTGGAGCACAGCTCGAAGTGATCGAGGGCGGGGGCCATAGCCCACAGTTCGAGGCCCCCGAGGCGGCGTGGTCGGCCGTGTCCACCTTCTTCGCCGCCCACCGGGCGTCCTCGGGTCGTTCGCCCTCAGTCCCGTGACCGTGGGTGAGCCCGGGTTCGGATGAGGGTCAGGACTCGGGCCCGAACCAACCGGTGAGATCGAGGATGGCGTGCGCTTGCCCGCCATTGTTCCGAATGCCGATGAGGGGGTCCGGGGGGTCGGTGTAGGCAACACGAACGTCGACGGCGTTGGCGAGGGTGCGGCGGGCCGGCGCGTTGAGCATCGATACGGCCGGCGCCGACCGATCGGCGGGCCAGACCGTGAGATGGGTACCCGAAGTGGGCCGGTCTACGGTGAGCGTTGCGGTGATCGCCGACGCGTGAACCAGCGGACCGAGGAAGCCAAAGAGCGACGGCGAGGCGATTCGTTCCTCTCCTGGCCCGAACGTCGAACCCGAGCGAGAGTCGGAGAAGCGGGTTGGGGTGATTGGGAAGTAGCTGGCACCGCCGCTGTCGGCCGACTTGCCGTACCACCCCACCACGTCGGCAATGAGGTGGGCTGTCCCGGAGTTGTTGAACAGGCGGATGCTGCCGTCGGGCGCAACCGGCACGATGGCGAGGTTGGCGGTGTCCTGGCCCGCGCCCACATTGATGACCGACGTGGGTGGGGGCGAGGGGGACGTGTTGGCCCACGCCCGAATGTGCGTGGCCGTCGAGGGGTTGGCCACGGTGAGGTTCAGCACGACAGCCGCCACTTGGGCGGGTGCCGGCACTCCGCCGATTCCCGTGAGGGTGACGGGAATGGAGGTACCGCCGTTCACCGGGCTCGTGCCGGTCACGCCTACCGCCGACCGGGTGTCGAGCACGCGGGTGGGTGCGAGCGCGTGGTGCCCGCCTCCTGGCTGTGTCTCGGGCGCAAAGAACCCCACGACATCGGCGATCACGTTGGTCCAGCCGGCGTTGTTGTAGATGCGCACTTTGCCGTCCGGGCTGACGCCGACGGTGGTGGACGCGGCACGGGTCTCGCCGGCGGCGAAGTTCAGCATGCTGGCGTCGGGAGGGACGCCCACATCGGCGGGCCACACCCGAAGGTGGGATTCCGCGCCGAGGTTGGCGGCGTTGGTGACCGTGAGGTTGAGGGCAACGGCGCCGAACTGGCCGGCGGCGGGAAGGCCGCCTCGGTTGGCGAGGCTCAGCACGAGCGTCTGGCCGGGACCGAGCGGGAAGACCATGTTGTTGACCACGCCCGTGCCGTCGCGGGTGTCGAGCAGGCGCGCCGACGGAATCGGAGTGAATCGTTGGCCGACGAGTCCGGTGGTAACCAAGGACGGCGGCGACATCGGGCCGGTACCGCCTTCGTTGCGCGCTTGCACGAACACGCCGTAGGTGTTGCCATCGGACAGGTTGTTGAACGTGACGGTCCGCTGATGGCCCGGCACCGATCGCATCTGGGACTGCCCACCGCTTTGGGGAACGATGTACACGTCGAACGTCGCCGCCGGCACGTTTCCGGTGATGTCGGTCCACCAGACGGTGGCACCTCGGGGTAACGCCGTTGCGCCCACCGTGCCCGGGGACCCGCTGGGCTGAAGGGTGGCGTCGGTATACAGCGCATTGGGGTCGAGTTGCGGGCTCCCAGACGCAAACGACAACTTCTGGATGAACAGCGATCGCACGCCGCCTTCGTTGGCATCCTTGCCGTCGTACCAGCCGTGGTACACCATCCACACCCCGCCGAGCGCGTCGGTGAAGGTGTCCTGACCCCCGGGGCCGAGGGCGAAGGCGTCCGATTCGTACCACGGCCCGCCCACCGATGTCTTGGAGCAGGGCCCTGCGGTGGATGAACACGCTGCCGTGCCGATGGCGTACTGACTGCCGGCGAAGGGCCCCCCCGAGTAGAACAGCCAGTCGAGGCCGTTGTTCTTGACCATGGCTGGCGCCTCGACGGTTGGGACTTCCCAGGCCTGGTCGTCTCGCACCAGTTCCACGGCGGGGCCGACGATTGCTCCGGCGTCGGCCGTGAGCGCCTGGGACCAGATCCGGGAAGGAACGGCGACGCTGTTGCCGTTGTTCTTCACCAGCATGCGGGGAAAACCGTTGGGGTCGGTGATGAGCTCGGCATCGATCGAGCCGCCCAACTCGCCTTGGCAGTAGAACGGGGCACCGCGGTCGTCGACGAACGGTCCGGTGGGCACTGGTGCCACTGCTCGCCCGATGCACATTCTGCCGGCGAGCCCCCCGGTGGTGGCGTTGGCTTGCGCGGTGTAGAGCATCACCCAGTCGGATCCGACCTGTTTCACGGAGGGTGCCCACACCCGGTGAACGGAGGGATCGGCCCACGAACCGAGCGTGGGAAGAACATCACCGAGGAGGTACCAGTCGGTGAGGTTCGTGCTGAGTCGGAGGGGGACGTTCAAGAACCCGAACAGCGAGTTGGCGTTCGTGGCGTACACGAAGAAGTCGCGTCCGACCCGCACGACGTCGGGGTCGGCCACATCGATCCCGGGGGTGACGCTGGGGCGGCCGATCGCGGCGGGTCGTCCGCCGGGGGGAGTTTGGCCGTGGTTCGGGTTGGGCGGAGCCGGGGGAGCGGCGGGAGCAAGGACGGTGCCGCAGCGCCGACCCGCGAATCGCTGCACGGGGCCGGCGGCGCGGTCGAGCATCGCCTGGACGGCAATGTCGGCGGCGCCGTCCGCGTTGAGATCCCACTGGCCGCGCAGCCGCAGCGGTGCGATCAGCAGATCCTGGTGGAGAGGCGTGGTCCAGCCGGCGCCGTGGGCACCGATGTCACGGAGTTCGAGCGAGTCGCCATCCGGGGTCGGGATCTCGTCGATTGGCCCGACGGCGATGCGGATGTGACCTTCGGCTACCGCCACGAGGTCGGCCACGCCGTCGGCCGTGACGTCGGCGAGGATCAATTCGTCGTCGCTGCCGCCGGGCATGTTGAGGTGGCCACCGGCCCAGCGAATCTGTGCGCCCCGGTCATCGAACGTGACCACGTCGGGGGCGCCGTCGGTGTTGGCGTCGAACGGCCGTGATCGGCTTTCCACCCAGCCCGCGGGGGAGGGCCCTTCCTGCCCGGCGAGGAGCCCGAGGGAGGTGATCGCTGCCTGATCCGCCGCCGGAGCCGCGCAGCCGTCGATGCCGGGCGTCGCGGACTGGGCGTGCGTCGGGGTGGCGCTGACGACGACGGCGACAAGGAACGCCGCCACGGTTCGCAACGCGAAACATCGAGGGTTTTCGGGCGGCCGGCGCCGCGCTCGGGTGGGGGCACCCCGGCTCGTTCGGTGGTGTGGCCGTTGTGAGCGTTGCCCTCGCACCATGATGTCCCCTTCCCCTTCCCCTTCCCGTGCACGCCGACGTTCAGCGGGCCCGATCGAGAAATCGCTCCGTATCGACCAGCACTCTGGTAACCCGTCCGACAGCGACAAGGCCCCGGTTGTCGTTCACCGACACGGTGAAGGTTATGCGACGGCCGGTGATCTTCTCCACGGTTGCCTCCGCCGTGACCGTTTGGCCGACCGGTGTTGGGGCGAGATGGTCGAGCTGCACCTTCATGCCAACGGTGGTCTCTCTCGCGCCGAGGTGGTGTGCGAGCGCCTTGACGGTGGCCTCTTCGCACAGGGCGATCACCCGCGGTGTTGCGAGTACCGGCACGTTTCCCGATCGCAGGGCGATGGCCGTATCGGCGTCGGTGACCAGCAGTTCGATCTCGGCGCTCAGGCCAGGGTGCATTGGCACGAAAAGAGACTACGGCGATCCCGTGGGCCGCCCCAACTGCCGCCCGGAGAGCGGGGAGGTTTGGTGTACGTGTCAAACGGCAACGCATGACGTGGGACTGCAACTCGACCACGCGCGGCCGTCACGATCGCTCCTGAAACGTCATGAATGAGCGGGAACTGCAACGCCGATCCGGTAACCGTTCGCTCGGACGCGTGAGTCAGAAGAGGTGCAACCACACGAGCCGGCATCGACGCCGGCTCCTGAACCGAAGGAGTTGGCCATGTACCACTTCGCCATCATCATGCTGCTGGCGCTCGCCACCGTGAAGGTTGTCGACTTTCTCGTCGACCTTCTCGGTGAACGTGACGGCATGCGTTCCACCATGACCTTCGCCCTCGCCCTCGCCGGCGTGTGGGTGATGGACTATTCGGTGTTCTCCGGCTGGGAGATCGCCTTACGAGATCCCGCCGTCGGGGTCTGGATGACCGGCTTCATGATTGCCGGAGCGACGACCGCGATGCGGGCCCTTTTCGGCTACCTCACCCACGACCGGGCGACGGTCGACGAAACGCTCGGTCAACACCGGCCTTTGCACAAGGTGGCGTGATTGGGCTGCGTGGCCCGATCGGTCGGGGAGCCGGCGGGTCGGGCCACGCGGCGGGTAACGGGGGCGCACGCAAGTCAACCGGCGCTGTTGCCGACCACCGCCGTTGCCGGAAGTTCCTCCACGGGTAGGTCAGCCCAACCTTTGTCGAGTTCGCCGAGCGTGCCGGTGATCCCGCGGGCCGTTGCTGCCCGTCCCTGGGTGACGAGGTAGGTGACGAACGTGACCCACCCGAGGATTCCGATGGCCACCCGCACCGCCACCGGTAGGGAGCTCCCGGTGATGAAGCCTTCGATCAGGCCCGCGCAGACCAGCATGAACACAAGGCCCAGGAAGATCACGAAGAGTCGGCGGCCCTCCTCACGGAGTGCCTCGGTTCTTCGGCGGTCACCCGGGGCGATCAACGCCCATCCGACCGCCAGCCCACCGCCACCGGCGATCACGATGGCGGAGAGCTCGAGCATGCCGTGGGGCAGGATGTACCCAAGGAATCGCCACCCCGAATCCTCCGTGACCATCCACGCACCGATCATGCCTACGGGCGCCCCGTTCGACACCAACAGGAAGGCCGGCCCCACGATCGGCGCCGCAACACCGGCGGCAAACACCAGGAACGAAACGCGGATGTTGTTGGTAGTGACCTGGGTGAAGAACTGGGGATGGGGATCGTCGGAGTAGTACTGGGCGAAGAGGTTCTGGGTGTAGTTCACCCGCTCGGCTTTGGTGGCCGTCGCGTTGAGCGCTTGCGGGTCGTTCACCAGCCACAGATACATCAGGAGCGCGGGGAGGAAGAACAGGGCGGCGGACACGAAGACGGCCTTGCGTTGCCGGTAGACCGCGGCGGGAAATTGGTAGGCAAAAAAATCTCGAACTACCCGGATCGACCGGGCGCGTTTGCCGTAGATCACGCCGCTCGACGCCGCGACGATGCGGGTGAGCTTGGCGGTGAGGGCGGGGTCGCGATAGTGCGTTCGGGTGTAGGAGAGGTGGCTGGACGCTCGTTGATACAGCTGTACCAACTCCTCGAGCTCGCCCGGCCCGAGGTTGGTGACACGAAGGCGGGCCTGCTTGGTGAGCGCTTCTAGCCTGGTCCAGGTGGGGTCGTTGCGGGCGATGAAACGGTCGATGTCCACGGCGCCGATACCGTAGCGCCCGTGTCCGACCTTCCTGCCGGCATCATCACCCCAGAAGCGGTGGTCCTCGAGTTCGAGACCGCTGGGGCGGCCGCACGTCTGCTGTCGGTGATGATTGACGCATCGATCCAAGTGACCACGCTTCTGATCGTGTTGTTCGCGGTGGGTTTCGGCCTCTCGCAGGGGGCTGGGTTCGGGTTCGAATGGATCGGAGTCGTGGTGATGCTCGTGGTCTCGTTTCTCGTGATCCTCGGGTATCCGGCGGCGATGGAAACCCTGTGGAGCGGTCGGACCGTTGGGCAGGCTGCGCTGGGGCTCCGCGTGGTCACCGTCGAAGGCGGGCCGGTGCGTTTCCGGCACGCGGCCATTCGCAGTGTTCTGGGTCTGGTGGAGCTCTGGATCTCCACCGGCGTGATCGCGGTGCTCGCTGTGGTGCTTTCGAAGCGCAATCAACGGTTGGGCGACATGGTGGCGGGAACGCTGGTGTTACGCGAGCGTTCCGGTGCACGGGCGCCGGCAGCGGTGGCGTTCCTTCCGCCACCGGGATACGCCGACTACGCATCCACTCTCGACGTTGGTCGGCTCACGGAATCCCAGTACGGCATCGTGCGGTCGTTTCTCACCCGCGTTTCTGAACTGACCCCGACCGCTCGGCAGGGCTTGGCGTTGCGGCTCGCCAATCCGATCGCGTCGACGATGCATCATTCGCCACCGCCCATGGTGAGCCCGGAACTTTTCTTGGTGTGCGTGGCTGCGGCCTATCAGCGCCGAGCGGGCATCGACGCCCCCGCCTGGCCGGCGCCGCCGGTGTACCCGGCGAATTACGGCGGTCCGCCGGGGGCGTACGGTCCGCCGGGGGCGTACGGTCCGCCGGGGGCGTACGGTCCTCCGGGGGCGTACGGTCCGCCTCCGGGCGCATACGGGGGACCTCCTGCGTCGGGGGGTTACGGGCCGGGTTACGGGCCGGGTTACGGGCCAACCCCGGGGGCCTACCGGCGCTGAGTTCGACGCCCCGGCTTGTCGGGGGTCGGGCCTCATGGTTTCGCCCGGTGGATTCACCTGCCAGCGACAGGGTCGGGCTCGCTACCCTCGTCTCCGTGTCGGCCTACCTCGATCACGCGGCCTCCACGCCGATGTTGCCCATCGCCATCGAGGCGATGACCGCGGCCGCATCCCAGCACTTCGGCAACCCTTCGGGAGCACACCGTCTGGCTCGAGATGCCCGCCGACTCATCGATGATGCCCGCCAGACGGTGGCCGATGCGCTCGGCGCCGACCTCGGCGAGGTGGTGTTCACCAGTGGTGGCACCGAAGCCGACAACCTTGCGGTGCTGGGCATGGCCGAAGCCGGCGGTGGGGTCGCCATGTGTTCGGCGGTCGAGCATCACGCCGTCCTCGATCCGGTGGTGCGAAGCGGTGGTGTACTTGTTCCTGTCGGCGCCGAAGGTACCGTCGACCGTTCGGCGCTGGCCGGTCTCGTGAAGAAGCACCACCCTGCAGTGGTGTCGTTGATGTTGGCCAACAACGAAGTGGGATCCGTCACCGATCTCCACTCGGCCTGCGCCGCCATCCGTACGCGGTCTCCCGACACCGTGGTGCATACCGATGCGGTTCAGGCCATGCCGTGGCTCGCGGTGGATGAGTTGGCATCGGCCGCCGACCTGGTAGCGATCAGCGCCCATAAGTTCGGGGGTCCGAAGGGCGTCGGAGCACTCGCCGTGCGGAAAGCGGCGGCGACGATTCGCGCTCGCGCGATCGGCGGAGGTCAGGAGCGGGAACGCCGCGGCGGCACGCAGAACGTGCTCGGCATCGTGAGCATGGCGGCCGCGTTGGCCCACAACCGGGCGGAACGCGAGCACACCAATCATCGCGTGATGGGTCTTCGCGACCGGCTCGAAGGCGAGTTGCTCGCGGCGATTCCCGGTGCGTGTTCCACGCTCCCGCTCGATGCCATCCGCCTGCCGAACATCGTCCACCTGTGCCTGCCCGGCGTCGAGGTGGAGGCCCTGCTCGTGTTGCTTGAGCAGGAAGAGGTCTATGCGTCGGCTGGTTCGTCGTGCTCCAGCGGCGCCATGGAGCCGTCTCACGTCTTGGCGGCGATGGGAATCGATCGTGAGCTGGCGTTCGCCTCGGTTCGCCTTTCGCTCGGGTGGTGTTCCACCGACGAGGAGATCGACCTGGCGTTGCGAGTGATCCCGCATGCAGTCGCGCGCTTGCGGAACCACCGTGAAAGGGATGTGGGCTGATGCGTGTGCTCATGGCCATGAGCGGCGGGGTCGACTCGTCGGTCGCGGCTGGTCTTCTGGTGCAGGCTGGTCACGACGTCGTGGGCGTCACGATGAAGTTGTGGGGCGGAGCCTCCGACACCGGATGCTGCTCGGTGAGCGACGTCGACGATGCGCGCCGCGTTGCGCAGCAGCTCGGCATCGACTTTTTCGTGTTCAACTTCGGCGACGACTTCAATCGCCATGTGGTCGACCCGTACGTCGCCGCCCACGCCGCCGGACTCACTCCCAACCCGTGCATCGAGTGCAACCGACACCTGAAGTTCGACCGGTTCCTCGAGCGGGCCACCGAACTCGGTTTCGACACGGTTGCCACCGGCCACCACGCCCGCGTGGCGACGGCGCCGTCAGGGTCGTTGCGTGTTGCTCGTGGAGCGGATGCGCTCAAGGATCAGAGCTACGTGCTCTCCATGCTCACACAAGCCGAGTTGCGGCGGGTGGTGTTCCCCGTGGGCCACCTGACGAAACACGACGTCCGCCAGGAGGCGGCACGGCTGGGGTTACGGACGGCCACAAAACCCGATAGTCAGGACGTGTGTTTCATCACCTCCACGAAGGGCCGATCGGGGTTTCTGTCCACGCGAATCCCGCTTACTCCCGGGCGCCTCGTCGACCACAACACAGGTGAGCAAGTGGGCATCGTGCCGGCGGTGCAGTTGGTCACGATCGGGCAGCGAAAGGGCCTTGGTCTCGCTGGCGACCACGAGCCCCGATACGCAGTCGACGTCGACGTGCCCAATGGGATCGTCTCGGTGGGAACCGCCGACCTCTTGCTCGCCACCGACGTGTGCCTTGGATCGCTGGCATGGTCCGACGCCGTGGTGCACGGGCCAGTCGTGGTGCAGTGCAGTGCGCACGGGGCACCGGTGGCCGCCGTGCTGGAGCAGGTGGAGCAGCCCGAAACGTCGGATCCACCAACGGTCATGTTGCGGTTCGCGGAGCCCCAGCGAAAGATCGCACCAGGGCAGAGTGTGGCGTTCTACGACGCTGCGGCCCCCGAACAAGTAGTGGGATCCGGCATCGCCCGATAGCGGTTCGCGGTTGATCGTCGCGGTTGGTGATCAGCGGCGCGTGCGCCACGCGGAGACCAGACTGCCAGGTCGGCTCGGGCACACGATGATCGCCGAGGCTTCCACCGATTCACCCACGACCCCGGTACCGGGGCGCGCCGTTGGCCGCGGAGTGATCGTGACCCTTTCGTCGAAGGCCACAAGCACCCGAAGCCCGGCGGCCCCGGCCGTGAGGTCCAAGACCTCGGTGTCTTGCGTGGACTCGGCCGGTGCCGGTTCAACGCCACGGACGAACCGCTTCTGCACGAGAAGGGAGTCGATCAGCGAGGCGTAGTCGTGCACCACGATGCCCGCCGGCACCAGCACCACCCATCGGCGGTGCTGGGCATGAAGCGAGCGAACACCGATCGCCGCCGCGGGAATCGTGAGGAGGAGAAGCGCGCCGCCAGCCGCCCACCGCTGGTCGGCCAAGAGGAGCGCTGCTGCACTCGGGAGCACGCTGGCCGCGAGCCAGGCGAGTGGGATCGGGGCAATCATCAGTGCAGTCGGTGGGCGGAGAAGAAAACGTCGCTCATCGCCATAGGCCGAACCGTTCACAAAAGTATGTCCGACCCACGCGGTGAGACTGATCGCCGTGATCGCTGCGCTCGCACTCAGTCCGACGGCGAGCAGCGCGGGCGGCAGGATCGGACCGGCCGCGGAGGAGGTGGCGGAGACCGTGGGGTCGGACCTGGTTATCCATGCCAGCCACGCCAGCCCGGCGAGAGGCAGGGGTGCGAGCAGGCGAGTGAGCGTGAGCGACTCGACCCGAGGAACGAGAAGGGCCAATGCACCGACGACCCAACCGGCCCAGAGACCCACGGTGGCGGTGTGCATCACGGAAGCTCGCTGGCTACCGAAACCCGCTTCGAAGACCGGGCCGGCGGTGACCGGAAGAGTCACCCAGAGGCCGAAGAGAAGCCATCTCGCCGCACGCGCGAGGTCGTCGACGCGGGAGTTCGACGGACTGGAGCGGAGGGCGATCGTGCGCCCTCCGGAAGGGTTGCGTCGGCTCGTCGGGGGAGTGGTCTCGCCGGCTGGCACGATGCGAGATTTGCGCCTGAGGTCGGCTGATGGCTAATCCGATAGCGCCGGTACGCGGCAATTCCGACGATTTCGGGGGAACACGAGTGATCGACGAGCGCATGGTGCCACTCCCCGTGGGCCTCGCCACGTCTATCGGCAGCCTGCCCCACGTCGATCCCGGCGAGGCCGTCGACTTCGTTTTGCGTCATCAGCATCGCCTCCCTGCCGCGCCATCGCTGCCCGCTCGCTCGCTTCGCGAGGGGATGATTGCACAGGCGGCCTACGGCATTCTCGGGGTCGAGGTGCAAGCCGACGGGTCGTTGATGATCGACGACCGGTTGCTCGATCCGGAAGCACCGCTCACCGATCCCGGCTTCTCGTCGGATTCCTTCGTGGGGCTCCGCGCCTTCCTCAACGCCGTGGCCGATCGCCGCGGCCCCGTGAAGGTCAGCCTTACCGGCCCGGTCACGCTCGGCGTCGCACTCCATGCCGCCGGAGTTCCCGAACACCTCGCCTTCGACCTCGCCGGTCACGCCGTGCGTCAACGGGCGCGGGCGCTGCTCAATCACGTGCTCCAGCGCATGCCCCAGGTGCAACTGGTGGTGTTCGTCGATGAGCCCGTGCTCGGTTCCGCGATGTGGCCCGACTTCCCCATCGCCCCCCTCGATGCGATCGACCTCGTTTCGAGCGTATTGGCCCAGCTCGAGCGGGTAGCGATAACCGGACTGCACTGCTGCGGGCGGGCGGACTGGAAGCTGCTGCTGTCGGCGGGCGCACACATTCTTTCCGTGCCCACCGACATGGGCATTGAGACCGCCGCCGGGTCGGTGGCTCAATTCCTCGAACGGGGTGGGTGGATCGCGTGGGGGGCCGTGCCCACCGATGGCCCCGTGGGCACCACGGTCGACCGCCTCTGGCGACAGTTGTCCACCCTATGGTGCGACCTCGTCGGCGCCGGCGGATGCGATCCCGTCAAGTTGCGCACCCAGGCCATGATCACCCCGGCGTGCGGCCTGTTCCGTCACGGTGTCACCCAGGCCGAACAAGTGCTGGAGTTCACCGGCCGACTCGCCGAACGCCTGCACGACCAGGCCATCGGGGTGAAGCTGCAGGTCGGCGCCTGACCCGGAATCCGCTCGCCGCGGCCGCTCGGGCCTGGGTTCGTGAACGCCCGTTCGCCAGGCCTCTAAGGTGACGGCGATGGCAGAGGGGAATCGGGCCGTGGCGGCCGACGGCGAGCGCGATCCGGTTGCTCGGATCGATGAACTGCGTGAGCAGATTCGGTATCACAACGAGCGGTATCACACGCTCGACGCGCCGGAGATCCCCGACGCTGATTTCGACGCACTCTTCCGAGAGTTGCGCACGCTCGAGGAGCTCCATCCCGATCTCGTCACGCCGGACTCGCCCACGGTGCTGGTCGGTGGTGCGGGGAACGCCACGTTCGCCGAGGTGGCGCATCGTGTGCCCATGATGTCGCTCGACAACGCCATGGACGAGGCCGAGCTCCGGGCGTGGGGTGATCGGTTGGTGCGTCAACTCGGGGCCGACACCGCCGCCAGTCTGGGATTTGTCTGCGAGTTGAAGATCGACGGCTTGGCCATCTCTGCCCGCTACGAAGGCGGGAGGCTCGTACAGGCGGCCACACGGGGCAACGGGAAGGTGGGTGAGGACGTCACCGCCAACGTTGCCACGATCGCCGTGATGCCCAGATCGCTGCCCAAGGCCCTCGCCAAGGGAGTTGCCAAGGGAGCTGCGCCGCCGTCGGTGATCGAGGTGCGGGGCGAGGTCTACCTCGCCGTCTCGGCGTTCGGGGCGCTCAATGCCGCGCAGATCGCGGCAGGCAGGCCGGCGTACGTGAACCCCCGGAACACCGCGGCGGGTTCGCTGCGGCAGAAGGACGCCGTCGCCACCGCCAACCGAAACCTGAGCTTTTGGAGCTACCAACTCGGGGAGATCGAAGGTGGTCCGTCGTTCACCACCCACCACGAAACCCTCGAACTTCTCGATCAGCTCGGCTTTCCGGTGAATCCGAATGCGAAGGTGGTGGCGAGTCTCGACGAGGTCTACGCGTTTTGCCGGCACTGGCAAGAGCATCGCCACGATCTCGACTACGAGATCGACGGCGTGGTGGTGAAGGTCGACGATCTCGCTCGCCGGCGGGAGCTGGGTGTCACCTCCCGTGCGCCGCGCTGGGCGATCGCCTACAAGTTCCCGCCCGAGGAGCGCACCACGGTGCTGCGGGCGATCGAGGTATCCGTGGGCCGGACGGGCCGGGCCACGCCGTTTGCCGTGCTCGAACCGGTCTTTGTCGGGGGCTCCACGGTGGGTATGGCCACACTCCACAACCAGGACCAGGTGCGGGCGAAAGACGTTCGGCCCGGCGACACGGTGATCGTGCGCAAGGCCGGCGACGTGATCCCGGAAGTGGTGGGCCCGGTGTTGAGCGACCGGCCCGCCGACCGGCCGGCATGGGAGTTTCCCACCGACTGCCCCGTGTGCAGATCACGGTTGGTGCGTCCCGAGGGCGAGGCCGACCACCGTTGCCTCAATGAGGTGTGCCCGGCGAGAGTGGCGGGGGCGATCGAGCACTTCGCTTCGCGAGGTGGGCTCGACATCGAAGGGTTCGGGGAGCAGCGGGTGCAACTGTTCCAGAGCCTGGGGTTCCTCCACGACGTCGCCGATATCTTTGCCCTTCCGGTCGACAAGCTTCGCGAGCTCGAAGGCTTCGGCGAGACCTCGATCGCCAACTTGCTCGCAGCGATTGAAACCAGCAAGAGCCGGCCCCTGGCCAACTTGCTGGTGGGGCTCAGCATCCGTCATCTCGGACCGAGCGGGGCCGAGGCCCTCGCGGCCCACTTCGGTCACATCGACCCGATGATGGCGGCCACCGCAGAAGAGATCGGGGCCATCGAAGGCGTCGGTCCCGTGATCGCACGAAGCGTGGCCGAATGGTTCGCCAACGACGCCAACCGGCAGATCATCGAGAAACTTCGAGCCGCAGGAGTGAACATGGTCGGGCCGGACCGGCCACGCGCGCCACAAGTGCTTGCCGGCAAGGCCGTGGTGGTCACCGGCACATTGGTGAACTACAACCGCGAGGAGATCGAGGCGGCGATCAAGGAGCGTGGCGGGAAGGCCCCGGGGAGCGTGTCGAAGAAGACGTTCGCCCTGGTGGTGGGCGAGTCCCCCGGTGCCTCGAAGCGCACCAAGGCGGAGGAGCTCGGCGTGCCGATCCTTGATGAGGTCGGGTTCGAAAACCTACTCACCACTGGAGAACTTCCCTGATGACCTCCCACCCGGCTTTGCCGACCCGCAGCGATCGGTTGATCGATGCAGTGGTGTACGACTTCGGGGGCGTGTTCATGGCTTCCCCGTTCGACGCCATGCGCCAGCTCGCCGACGAGAAGAGCATGGCCTACGAACTTCTTCTCGAGCTGTTGTTCGGTGGCTATCACACCGATGGCGACCACCCCTGGCATCAAGCCGAGAGGGGCGAACTCGCCATCACCGACGCTCGAGACCAGATTCGCGACCTTGCCGCCCAGCAAGGCCACGAGGTCGACCTCTTCGACCTGTTCCGTTTCCTATCCACCAAGGAGATCAACGAGGCGATGGTGGCCAATGTGCGCCGAGCCCGTGAAGCAGGGGCACGCACGGCCGTGCTCACGAACAACATTGTCGAGGGCAAGGACTTCTGGCGAGCCATGATCCCGCTCGATGAGCTCTTCGACGCGGTGGTCGACTCGTCGGAAGTGGGGATGCGCAAGCCGAATCCGGCTGTGTACCTCCACACCCTCGAACTGCTCGGTGGGGTGGCACCCGAGCGGACGGCCTTCCTCGACGACTTCCTCGGCAACGTCGAGGCCGCCGAACGAGTGGGCATGATCGGCGTGCTCGTAGAGGGAGCGGGGCTCCCGGCCATCGACGCCGTTGATGCCCTGCTCGCCGGCCAGAGCCGCGAGCAGTGGGGCGGCAACAGGAGCTAGAACACCGTGAAGCACCAGCTTTTGGTGAAGGTCTGATTCGGGCTCGACAGCGGCCAATACTTCACCAACGCGCAGTTCTGGCCGGGGTTGTAGGCGGCGACCTCCATGCCACTTCCGGGAACGAACGTGAACTTGCTCTGCGCCACGATCTTGCGAAGCTGATCCGGCGGTATCGGCTTGCCGTTCACGGTGAGCTCGGCATCCCACCCGGAGATGAGGTCGATGCCCACCTCGGCCTGCTGGAACACCTTTTCGTTCGGCGACGGGATGAACGCCTCAACGATGCCGTCGGACGCCTTGTCCTCTCCGGCCACGTTGGAGACCCAGAGGCCCACACCGGCAGCGAGGGCGATCACGACGGGGATGGCGAGGATCAGACGTTGGCGAGGATGCATCGCGTGCCAGTGTGCCTTGCCATCGGGCCGTTTGCGCCATCGCCCTGCCACATTCGGCGGGTGCGTGCCACGAATCACACCGGTGTAGGCAGTACCCTCGGCCGACGTGGCCCTTTCGCGCACGCTCGATCGCGTCGGGCTCGTGCTGGGTGGGCGATACCGGCTCCTCGCCCCGATCGGCACGGGCGCGTCGGCGTCGGTCTACCTCGCCGACGACGTCAAGCTTCGTCGTCGCGTCGCGGTCAAGGTGCTCCACGAGGCGCTGGCCGAAGACGAAGCTTTTCTTCGCCGCTTTCAAGCGGAGGCACAGTCGGCAGCGGCACTCAACCACCCACACGTCATGGCGGTGCACGACTGGGGCGACTCCGGGGAGTGGCCCTACCTGGTGATGGAGCTGCTGGGTGGCGGCAGTCTGCGGGCGGTGTTCGATGCCGGTCCACCGCTCTCGCTGTCGCAGGCACTCGTTGTCGGACTGGAAGCGGCGCGCGGGCTCGACTATGCCCATCGGCGGGGATTCGTCCACCGCGACATCAAACCGGCCAACCTGCTGTTCGACGACGAAGCCCGACTGCGCATCGCCGACTTCGGTCTGGCGCGGGCGTTGGCCGAGGCGGCGTGGACCGAACCGATGGGGGCCGTCCTCGGTACGGCTCGTTATGCCTCTCCCGAACAAGCGAGGGGCGAGTCGCTCGACGGTCGTAGCGACGTCTACTCCTTGGCGTTGGTGCTGATCGAAGCCGTCACCTCCACGGTTCCTTTTCGGGCCGACACCACCATCGGCACCCTCATGGCTCGGGTCGACCGGCCGATCCCCGTTCCGGTGGAGATGGGGGCTCTGGCGCCCGTGCTGCGCGCCGCCGGGGTCGCCGATCCTCGCGAACGAATCGACGCAGCCACGTTTGGGGCGGCCCTGCTGGCTGCGGCCGAGGACCTCGATCGGCCCCGTCCGATTCCCCTTCCTGGCACGGTTCTGGTCGCGGCCGACCTGAGCGAAATCGGTCGTCGCGACCCAACCGATGTTGCGGGGGTCGCGGGTGAGGAGAACAGGGGATCGACATCCGTGCCGGTACTGCTCGAGGTACCCGCTGCCGAGCCATCAGCGAGCCTCGCTGCTGGCTCGGAGCCGATGCCCCTCAGGGATCCTCTGCTCGCCGACGACATCACCGGGTTCCTCGACCTCCGTAACGAAGCGGGGCACCCCGGCTCGGAGGCCGGACATCCAGCGCCGTTCGACTGGCAGGAGGATGTCGATCCGGGAGCTCGTCGTACTCGTCGTGAAAGCCGCCGCCGCGACGCCGGCCGACCCGGCAACGAGTCGAAGTCCTCGCCGTTCAACGCCGAACACGTCACTGTCGACGGTGCTGAACCGGTCCGGGTGGAGTCGGTCTGGGTGGAGTCGGCTCGGGCGGAGCCCGGTGGGTCCGATCGGTCGGCGCTCGATGCGTTGGCCGACGTCGCCCCGGCGTCCCGATCGACCCGCCGCGAACGTCGGACCGCGGCGCCGACGAGCACCCGCACCGTTTTGGTCGAGGCCGCCGATCACCGAAGTGGTCGGAGGCGTCGTCGCGGCCGGGCAATGCTCATCGTGTTGCTCGTGGGAGGGCTGGCGGCGGCCGCCGGTTACGGGGGCTGGTATACGTGGGTTCGTATCCCCGAGCATCGGGTTCCCTCGTTCGTGGGTACCACTGCCGACACCGCGAAACGAACGATCGCCGACAACGGTTGGCAGGTGCGCACGTCGGAGATGTTTGCCGAAGGTTCGAATCCCGGCGAGGTGCTCGCGCAACGCCCGAGCGCAGGTCTCTCTCTCGAGGAGCGTCAACTCGTGGAGCTCACCATCTCGTTGGGTTCGCCACCGATCGCCGTTCCCACCGACCTTGCGGGCAAGTCCCTCGATGAAGCGGGCGCCGCTCTGGCGGCAGTGGGGCTCGGCATCGAGGTGGCCGAGCGTCCGTTCGACGAGAACGTCGCCAAAGGAGTGGTGATCGCGCTCATGCCCGACACACTGCCGGAAGTTTCGCGGTCCACTCCGGTGCGGGTTGTGGTGTCGGCCGGTCCGGAGCCCCGCATCATCCCCGCCGACCTCGTGGGTGATTCCGACGACGTCGTAACAAGCCAGCTCGCGATGTTGGGCCTTCTCCCCTCGATCGTGGAGGAGTTCGACGAGAATGTGCAGAAGGGGATCGTTTTGGCCGTGAGCCCGGCATCGGGAGAGACGGCCGAGAAGGGTTCCTCCGTGAAGGTCACGGTGTCGAAGGGGCCGTCGCTCGTGGCGGTCCCCAACGTTCGTGGACTTTCCGTGGTCGATGCCGCCACTCGTATTGAGGCCCAAGGGCTGGTCGTGAGCGGCACCCAAGGGTCACCGACGAAGCCGGTGGTTGGCACCAACCCCGCCGCTGGGGCCCTCGTTCGGCGAGGCACGCCTGTCACCATCACCACGGAATAGCCTCCGCTCACGAATGGGGGGAACGCCCCGCGGGCCCCGAGGAGCATGATGACCACGTACGACCTGACGGAACGGGTAGCCGTCGTCACCGGCGGCAACGGCGGGATCGGCTTGGGTATCGCCGAGGCTTTGGCGGCGGCGGGGGCCGACATCGTGGTGTGGGGTCGCAACGAGGGCAAGAACGACGCGGCGGTCGCATCGCTTCTGGCCGGCCCTGCCGCTACCCGTCGGGTGCACGCCATTCGTTGCGACGTGGCCGACGAGGCGTCGGTGGTTGCGGCAATGGCGGAATCGATCGACACGATGGGCAAGGTGGATTGCCTGGTGGCCAACGCCGGGATCGGCGGGTTCTCCCCGTTCACCCAGATGAGTCTCGAAGAATGGCGACGCGTCACGTCGGTGAACTTCGACGGCGCGTTTCTCACCCTCCGGGAAGGGGCCAAACACATGGTCGAGCGGGGTGAAGGAGGGTCGTTGATCGCCATTTCGTCGGTGTCGGCGATACATGGCGCCCCGATGATGCAGCACTACGCCGGGTCGAAGGCGGGCCTGTTGGCGGTGATGCGGGGCCTGGCAGTCGAGTTGGCTCGGCACCAGATCCGCTGCAACTCCCTCCTTCCAGGTTGGACCCATACCGACATGCTCGACCCCATGACGGCCAACGAGAAGTTCGTGGCCAACACCACATCTCGCACCCCGATGCGGCGATGGGGCCTGCCGTCCGACATGGGAGCGGCGGCGGTCTTCCTGGCCGATCCGTCGCTGACGTTCCACACCGGCGACTGCATCGTGGTCGACGGCGGCTACTCGATCTTCTAAGGAGCCACGATGCGAGCGTCGATCGGACAGTTTGGCGACGTGGTGGTGCGATCGCCGGCCGAGCCATTGCACGACTACCTCAACGGCTTGTTGACCTGGGCCGGCTACTCCGTGGTGTGGCAGGACGAGTTGGTGGCTCGCGCCCGCTCCCGTCATGCCGGGTCGTTGGATCAGAGCCGGTGGGCGCAAATCGACGTGGTGCTCTTTGCCGGACAACCGCCTGACACCGTGATCCGTTTGCAGAAGACGGGCGGGAGTGGTGCGTTCGCCACGATCAACCTGGTCGACCAGCGCCAGGACGACCTGCCCGGGCTGATCCGTTTGGTGGCCGACGGCATCGCTCGCGGTGGGCTGTTGGTGGGTGTGTTCCCCAGCCCGGGTCTGGTGCTGTAGCGCCGCGGGCCGAGGGAGATGCGGCCCGGCGTGATCGGCGCGATTCGGACCGCGGGTTCAGACCACCGGAAGGTGGGGAAGCCACGCCGGGCGCGTCGCTTCGAACGCCGTGATGTCGGCTTCGTGGGAGAGGGTGATGCCGATGTCGTCGAGGCCATTGAGGAACCGGTGGCGGGTGGCGTCGTCGAGCGGGAACTCGACCTCGATGCCCACGGCTGGGGCGCTCACGGTTCGTCGTTCTACGTCGACGGTGATCTCGAGGGTTGGATCCGCCTCGATCGCCCGCAAGAGGGCCTCGCCCACCTCGGCGGCAACCTGCACCGGCACGAGGCCGTTCTTGGTGCAGTTGTTGCGAAAGATGTCGGCGAACCGGGGTGAGATCACGGCGCCGAAGCCGTAGTCCTGGATGGCCCAGACGGCGTGTTCCCGTGAGGATCCCGTGCCGAAGTTGGGTCCGGCTACGAGCACGGTCGCGCCTGCGTATCGCTCGTCGTTGAGCACGAAGCCGCGATCGTCACGCCACTCGGAGAAGAGGCCGGCGCCGAAACCGGTGCGTTCGACCTTCTTGAGCCAGTCGCTCGGGATGATCTGATCCGTGTCGACGTCGCTGCGGTCGAGTGGGACGGCGGTTCCGTTGACGATGTTGACGGGTTCCATGGGGCTTCCTCCTAGGAAAGGTCGGCGGGGGTGGCGAAGGTGCCGGCGATGGCGGTGGCGGCGGCGACGGCGGGGGAAACGAGGTGGGTGCGCCCACCTCGACCCTGCCGGCCTTCGAAGTTGCGGTTGGACGTAGAGGCGCTTCGTTCGCCCACCGTGAGTTTGTCGGGGTTCATGGCCAGGCACATCGAGCAGCCGGGTTCCCGCCAGTCGAAACCGGCGGCAGTGAAGACCTTGTCGAGCCCCTCGGCTTCGGCCTGGTGTTTCACTCGGAACGAGCCAGGGACCACGAGCGCCCGCATGTTCGGGGCCACGTGTCGACCGTCGAGCACCGATGCCGCAAGGCGGAGATCTTCGATGCGACTATTCGTGCACGACCCGATGAACACCGTGTCGACCGCCACCTCGCGCAGCGGTGTGCCGGCGGTGAGGCCCATGTATTCCAGTGCTCGGGCGGCAGAATCGCGGAGCGACGGATCATCGAACGAGTCGGGGTCGGGGACGTTTGCGGTGATCGGGGCCACCTGTGCCGGGTTGGTTCCCCAACTGATGAACGGCACCAGGGACGCAGCGTTGATCGCCACCGTCTTGTGGAACGTGGCGCCGGTGTCGGTGGGCAGGGATCGCCAGTAGGTGAGTGCTTCTTCCCACGCCGCGCCGGTCGCGACATGGCGGCGACCTTCGAGATAGGCGAACGTGACATCGTCGGGGGCCACCAGCCCTGCCCGCGCCCCAGCCTCGATCGACATGTTGCACACGGTCATGCGGCCTTCCATCGAAAGAGCGCGGATGGCAGAGCCTCGATACTCGATCACCGACCCGATACCCCCGCCGGTGCCGATCTCGCCGATGATGGCCAGGATGATGTCCTTGGCGGTCACATCGGGGGGAGCTTCGCCCTCCACTTCGATTGCCATGGTGCCGGGCTTCGATTGGGGCAGGGTTTGGGTGGCGAGCACGTGCTCCACCTCGCTCGTGCCGATGCCGAACGCCAACGCTCCGAACGCGCCGTGGGTAGAGGTGTGCGAGTCGCCGCAGACGATGGTCATGCCGGGCTGTGTGAGTCCTTGTTCCGGACCGATCACATGCACGATCCCCTGATCGAGGTTGCCCATCGGGAACTCGGTGACGCCGAACTCGGCCGTGTTCGCCCGTAGGACGTCGACCTGCTTCTTCGAGACGGGATCGGCGATCGGCTGATCGATGTTCTGGGTGGGGACGTTGTGGTCCTCGGTCGCGACCGTGAGCTCTGGCCTGCGAACCACCCGATCGTTCATTCGAAGCCCATCGAATGCCTGCGGGCTGGTGACCTCGTGCACGAGGTGAAGGTCGATGTAGAGCAGGGTGGATTCGCCGTCGGCCTGCCGGACGACGTGGTCGTCCCAGATCTTCTCCGACAGCGTGCGTGTTTCGTTGGTGCTCATGGTGCTCGATGCTCCCAGGGGTTCGTTCGATCCGTGTCTCCCGTGGATGCCCTTCCCGCAGGCATCCCGGTTGACATGTCTCAATATATGAGACAAGAATCTCAACTGATGGAACACACAGTAAGCGGTGTTGGCGTGCTCGACAAGTCGATTGCCGTCCTTCTTCGGTTGGAGACCGGCCCGGCGTCGCTGGCGGATCTCGTCCGTGACCTCGAATTGTCGAAACCGACGGCCCACCGGTTGGCGGCCGCCATGGAGTGCCACGGGCTGGTTCGTCGCGACACAGGCGGCCGGTACGTGCTTGGCGTGCGGCTCGTGGCGCTCGGTCGGGCGGCGGCGGAAGCCCTCCCCTTGGGGACGGCAGCGGCACCGGCATTGCGCGAACTGCGAGACCAGACGGGCGAGAGCGTGCAGCTCTACGTGGCCGACGGCGAGAGGCGGGTGTGCGTCGCCGCGTTGGAGTCCCCCCACGGCCTCCGAACCATCGTGGCCATGGGAGCGTCGCTCCCGATCAACCAGGGGTCAGCAGGCAAGGTGCTGCGGTCTGAACCGTCGGCCGTCCGGCGGGGATGGGCAGAAAGTGTGGGGGAACGTGAAGCCGGTGTGGCATCGGTGTCGGCGCCGGTGGGCGACGGGCTGGGGGAGGTGGTGGCGGCGGTGAGCGTCAGCGGTCCCATCGAGCGCACAACCCGAAACCCCGGCCGCAAATACGCCGACGCGGTGCTCGAAGCGGCGCGCACCATCGAAGCGGCGATTCAAGCGGGCAACGTGGCCGCCCCGTGAAGGCTGCCCCTGAGGCTCACCCCACGCGCCTCGCGGCGAGCGGTTCGCGGTCAACCACGAAGCCTCAGGTACGGTCCGCACCATCGTGAACAGCCCCACCCCAACCACCGACTCGGTCGACACGATCGCCGCTGTCGATATCGGGACAAACTCCTTCCATCTCGTGGTTGCCCGTTCCACCGAACCCGGGCGCTTCGAGGTGATCGCTCGGGAGAAGGAGATGGTTCGGTTGGGGTCCGGGGAACCGGACATGCGTGAGCTCGACGACGACGCGATCGAACGGGGAGTGGTGGCGCTGCGCCGCATGCGACAGGTGGCGGAGATTCACGGCGCCGACCTCTACGCTGTCGCCACGAGCGCCGTTCGTGAGGCCGAGAACTCACGGACGTTCGTAAAACGGGCACAACTCGACGCGGGCGTGAAGGTCGAGGTGATCAGCGGGCTCGAGGAAGCGCGGCTCATCTACCTGGGCATCCTGCAGGCGTTGCCGGTGTTCGAGAAACGCACCGTATTGATCGACATCGGCGGCGGTTCTACCGAAGTGCTGGTGGGGCAGCGCGGCGAGGTGCTCACCGCTGGCAGCCTCAAGCTCGGAGCAATCCGCATCACCCGCCGGTTCTTTCGCACGGATCTCTTGCATCCGGCGGCCCTCGACACGAGCCGTCGGTTCGTGCGTGCGGCCATGGCGCCGATGGCCCGCGAGGTTCGAAGTCAAGGCTTCGACGTCGCCGTCGGATCGTCGGGAACGATCGAGTCGGTGGCCGAGGTGATTCGCTCTTCGAGGACCGACCGCACGCCATCGCCGCGCACGTTGAACGGGTTTGAGTTCACACGCGACGAGGTGGTGCAGGCGGTACACCGTCTTGCTGAGGCGCCAACGGTGTTGGCCCGCCTAGCGATTCGAGGGGTCGACGAACGGCGGGCCGACATCGTGCTCGGCGGCGCGGTGATCCTGGAGCAGGCGATGCTCGCGCTCGGGATCGAACGAATGCTGGTGAGCGACTACGCCCTGCGCGAAGGGGTGCTTCTCGATGTCCTGCAACGGCGGCGGGGGAGCGCCCGTCACCACTTGCGAGATCTCCGCCGCAAGAGCGTGGAACATCTCGCCGACCTGATGGACTCCGACCGGAGGCATTCTTCGAATGTGGCTCGTTTGGCCCTCTCGTTGTTCGATCAGACTTCGGTGTTGGGGCTCCACGACCTGTCCGACGAATCGCGGGAGTTGCTCGAGGCCGCGGCGTTGTTGTGCAACGTGGGCACGTTTGTGTCGCACGACAAACACCACAAACACAGCTACTACGTGATTCGAAACACCGACCATCTGATGGGCTTCACGGATCCGGAGATCGAACTCATCGCGTTGGTGGCCCGCTACCACCGCAAAGGTGAGCCAAAGGCTGGACATTCGGAGTTCTCGGTGCTCACCACGGAGGACCAGCAACGGGTTCGCACGCTCGCCGGTTTTTTGCGGCTTGCCACCGGGCTGGATCGAACCCATGGGGGTTTGGTGGCGGCAGTGAACACGAACCTGCGGGGAAGTGGCGAGGATCGCCGTCTCCGCATCGAGGCAACTCCGCGTGGTGCCACCGATGATCTGTCGTTGGAGATGTACACGGCGATCGAACGTCGAGCGCTGCTCGAAGAGGTGCTTCGGCTCCCGATCGACCTGCGCGCTGTCGGCATTGGGGCTCCACCCCGGAAGTAGGTCGCGCTTCTCGGCGGCCGGATGGGCTACTCGTGGCGCCCGCGTCCTTGCGGACGAACCCATCTGATTCGCCACCCACCCGGGCGAACGTTTCCGGTCGGGGGATCGGTGCTGCGGCCGTTGCGTAGATCCCATCATTCGGGGTAGCTGCGCCATGCCTACACGCAGGCTTCATGCATCGACCGGTATTCGTGTCCGGGCTTCGCGATCGCGGAGACCGAGCGAACCAGGGAGGGACCATGAAAGAGACAACGCCGCAGGAGGACTCGAAGCGGGACTCGAAGGAGGAGCAGAAGGGTTCGGCGGCCGTGCCGATCTTCGTGGCGATCACCGCGGTGATCGTGATTCTCATGCTGGTGTCCGTGAGCATGTTCCGAGCAGGGACGTCGAAGGACCAGGTCGGCCAGCTGCTCGGCGTGAAATCGGGCATCGATGGTTTGTTGGCCGATGCCACCACTACCAGCGTCGATCCATTGAAGAGCGAGATGACCCTTCGTCTCGCCCTCACCCCCGAAGGCGTTCTCGACGATGGGTCTGGGCTCCTCGCCTACCCCGTCACGCTCTACTACGACACACTCAACGGCACGAAGCAGGTCGACTTCAAGACGAAGATGCCGTTGGGATCGGTCGACCTCTCCATCCCCCTGTTGGGCGACTCGATCAGCAGCTACCCGTGCGACGTGTACAACGCCGATGTGGATCTGCCCTTCGTGACGAGCGGCAAGGCGCTTGAGGGCACCGCCGGTTCTCCCCGTTCCGCCACCACGACCACTTCCGGTCCAGCGGCCGCCCCTCCCGCAACCATCAGTACGGGCTCCGGCTCGGCGACCGAGGTGCAGACCAGCCCGACCACCTCGGAAGCGCCGGCGCCTGGCACGTTCGTGCCGCCCGTGGGCGACGACTCGGGTGCCGGGTCGGGCGTTCCCCGCCCGGGGTGTTGAGCGACTTCTACTCGTTCTTCTGGGCCGACGTGATCGCGGCCGGCGCGCTCATCGCCACCATCTTCAGGCAGGTGAAACTCCGTCCGACCTGACCGCAGCACCGAGCTTTCCGAGTGATTCGCCCGGGTCAATCCACCCAATTGCTCATGCGATGAGTGAGTCTCGCCGCCCCGCCCGAGCCGCCACGCTGGTCACTGCCTCCACCAAGGTGGGCACAAATGCCTCCGGGCGGCTGACACAGACATCGTGGTCGCCGCGGATGTCGAAGGTGTCGGCGCCCGGGATCCTGCGGGCGAGCTGACGTTGGCGCCCCGACGGCACAACTCCGTCGAACTCGGTGACCAGCACAGCGGTGGGGACATCGACGCCACCGATCCAGGGGCGCGAGTCGAAGCGGCCGATCGCCAGCCCGGCTTCGACGATCATCCGGGAGTCATGGGTTCGCATCGTTTCGCCTGCCCATTGCCCCGACGGGCTGTCGTCGACCCGCTCATCGATGAGCCGTCCACTCAGTTGTTGACGCCAACGCTCGGGTGTGAGCCGGGCCGCGACGGAGAGGCCGCCCATCACGCCGAAAAGCACGTTTTCGCCAGGGCGCCCTCGGAACGAACTCGCCGTGGCGCACAGCACGAGTCCGGCCAGTCGATCCGGATGTCGCTGCCAGATGAGCTGCGCGATCGGTCCGCCCATGGAGTAGCCCGCCGCAATGAAACGGTCGATACCGAGTTCGTCGGCAATGGCAACGACATCGTCGGCACAGTCCTCCAAGCGAAAACGTTTCGTGGTGCGCAAGCCTTTGCCGTGCCCTCGATGGTCGGGGGCCACCACCCGAGCGTGCCGGCTGAGTGGTCCGAACGTGGGGAACCAGTTGAGTGAAGCGGTTGCGGTCCAACCGTGGAGGAGGAACACCGTGGGCGGCTCGGGTGCCGCGGCAACCCGAAACCGGGAAGCCGGAGCGGCACCCGGGCCGCCGAGTTCGTGTACCCACGTGGCTCCCCGCCCGGGCAGCTCGAGGGTTCGCCCCTCGGGATACCAGTGGGGGAGTTGCGGAGTGGAGGTCACTGCATCAGTATCGGCGACCTCGCGGGCAAAGCCGACGCGCGTTCTCGTTGCGATTCTGTTTCGTGCCGTTCACTCGCCGATGGCGACAACCTCAACCTTGAGCAGCCCACCGGGAGCCTCGAACTCCACGATGTCGCCCACCGTGGCGTCCATCAACGCCGCACCCAGGGGTGACGTGGGCGACATCGATTCGATGTCGGCTCGTTTCTCCTCGATTGAACCGATGACGAACGTCTCGATCTCGGCGTCGCCTTCGTAACGAAACGAGACGACGCACCCGGCCTGCACCGAATCGGTGCCGGCGCTGTCGACGATCTCAGAAAACTCGAGGATGGCTTCGATGGTGCGGATGCGGGCCTCCATCTGGCCCTGGTGATCCTTGGCGGCGTGGTAGTCGCCGTTTTCCTTGAGATCGCCGAGCTCGCGAGCGGCTTGGATCTTCCTCGCGATGTCGGTGCGACCGATCGTGGTGAGCTCCTCGAACTCGGCGGTGAGCCGGTCGAAGGCGGCTTGGGAGAGGTACTGGACGTCGGGCACGAGCCCGATGGTAGTGGTGGGGGGCCTGACCAACCATGCCTCGTGCAGGGGACACAAGGCCCGGGCATCGATGCCACCCGGTTATGAGGTTGACGAATCGAGCACCGCCGACCACACTGAACAGGTGATCAAACGGCCCTCCCACACCGTCGTAGTCATCATTCGCTAGCGCAGGTCGTCCCCGACCTGCGCCCCCGACCGTCCACCATGGTGGACGGTTTTCGCGTTCCGGCCCCATTCGACCACGCCGCCCACACCTGCCGGTGTCACCCCGGTTCCGTAACCGTTTCCGTTCCACTCGAACCAGGAGTTCCCGTGTCCCACAAGATCGCAGTCATCGGCGGCGATGGCATCGGCCCCGAGGTCATCACCGAGGCGTTGAAGGTGATGGCCGCCGCCGGTGTCGAGCTCGAGACCACAGATTATCACCTCGGCGGCGAGCGCTACCTCAACGACGGTGTCGTGCTCACCGACGAGATCGTCGACGAGTGGCGTGGCTTCGATGCGTTGCTGCTCGGCGCGGTGGGCACGCCCGATGTTCCCCCTGGGGTCATCGAGCGTGGACTCCTGCTGAAGATGCGCTTCGACCTCGACCTGTACGTCAATCAGCGACCGTTTCTCGCCCCCGATGGCACCCACGATTTCATCGTGATCCGGGAGAACACCGAAGGCACCTATGCGGGTGAAGGCGGATTCCTGCGCAAAGGAACCCCGCACGAGGTCGCCACGCAGGGATCGGTGAACACCCGGTTTGGGGTGGAGCGGTGCATCCGGTACGCCTTCGAACTGGCACAGGGCCGGATGAAGAAACACCTCACTCTTGTCCACAAGACCAATGTGCTCACGTTTGCGGGCGACCTGTGGGAGCGAACCTTCAACGAGGTTGCCGTCGAGTTTCCCGACGTGTCCACCGCCTACAACCACGTCGACGCGGCGTGCATCTACTTCGTCGAGAGCCCGCAGCGCTACGACGTCATCGTCACCGACAACCTGTTCGGCGACATCCTCACCGACCTCGGTGGCGCGGTGTCCGGCGGCATCGGCTTCGCATCATCCGGCAACTTGAACCCCGCTCGAACCGGCCCGTCGATGTTTGAGCCAGTGCACGGATCGGCCCCCGACATCGCCGGCCAGCAGAAGGCCAACCCGGTAGCGGCGATCCTCAGTGCCGCCATGATGCTCGACCATCTTGGTGAGGTCGATGCGGCGGCACGGATTCGCAAAGCCTGCGGTGACCCCGTGGCGATCGCCGGCACCACCGCGGAGATCGGCGACGCCATCGCCGCCCGACTCTGAGAGCAACATCCCCCCGCACGCCCCACCCGACCCTCTACGAACTGCCGGAACGCAAGGAGATCCATCATGCCCATCACCCCCACCGCGAAGATCTGGATGAACGGTGAGCTCATCGACTGGGACGATGCCCAGATCCACGTGCTCACCCACTCGCTCCACTATGGGATGGGCGTCTTCGAGGGCATTCGTGCCTACGAGACCGCCGATGGGCCCGGGGTGTTCCGCCTCACGGAGCACATGGAACGACTCCATCGATCTGCCCAGATCCTGATGATGGACCTGCCCTACACCGTCGACGAGTTGGTCACGGCGGTGAAGGACACCGTCCGGGCCAGCGGCTTGCCGGGCTGCTACATCCGACCGATCGCCTACTACGGCTACGGCGAGATGGGATTGAACACGCTGCCATGCACGGTGGACGTGGCAGTGGCCTGCTGGCCGTGGGGGGCGTATCTCGGTGAGGACGCCGCCACCAAGGGCGTGCGGATGAAGATCAGTTCCTGGACCCGTCACGGACACAACACCATGCCGCCGGCATCGAAGACCACCGGCAACTACGTGAACTCGTCGCTCGCCAAGGTGGAGGCACTCAAGGCCGGCTACGACGAAGCGATCATGCTCAATCCCGAAGGCCTCGTGAGCGAGTGCACCGGCGAGAACATCTTTTGCGCTCGCGGTGGAGAGTTCATCACCCCCCCGCTTTCCGCCGGCGCCCTCGAAGGCATCACGCAGGATTCGGTGAGCACCATCGCGGCAGATCTCGGCTTCGGTGTGCGCGAAGGGGAGCTCACTCGCTCCGACCTCTACATTGCCGAGGAGATGTTCGTGTGCGGCACCGCCGCCGAGGTGAGTGCCGTGAACTCCGTCGACGACCGGAACATCCCATGTCCTGGTCCCATGACCAAGGCCATCGCCGACGAATACGCCAGGGCCGTTCGGGGTCAGGTCGACCGCTACAAGGACTGGGTCGAGCATGTCTGATCCCGCCCCACCACAGGCTCCGGCCCATGCCGCGGCCGCCGGACCGTCGTCGGTTGTGCACGCTCCCGTGGGCACGCCTGCGAAGGTCGACATCTTCGACACCACCCTTCGTGACGGTGCCCAGTTCGAGGGCATCTCGCTCACCGTGGAAGACAAGCTCCGGGTCGCGGAGCAACTCGACTACCTCGGCGTGCACTGGATCGAAGGCGGCTTCCCGCAGGCCAATCCCAAGGACGCCGAGTTCTTCCAGCGGGCTCCCTCGGAGCTGCACCTGGACACCGCCACGCTCGTGGCCTTCGGCTCTACCCGCCGCCCGGCGGGCAAAGTGGATAGCGATCCCACGCTCACGGCCCTCATCGAATCCGGCTGCAGCACGCTGTGCATCGTGGGGAAGAGCTGGGACTTCCACGTGGAGAAGGCGCTCAACACCACGCTCGACGAGGGCGTGGCGATGGTTGCCGAATCGGTGAAGTTCCTCACCGGCGAAGGCCGGCAGGTGTTCTTCGATGCCGAGCACTTCTTTGATGGCTACAAACGCAATCCGGAGTACGCCCTGCGGGTGATCGAAGCGGCAGCCATCAACGGTGCCGACGTGCTCGTGTTGTGCGACACCAACGGCGGCTCCCTGCCGCACGAGGTGCAAGCGATCGTGCGAGAGGTGGTGACCTACTTTGGTCCGAGCCAGGCCATCGGGATCCACACCCAGAACGACACCGGTTGTGCGGTGGCCAACTCCATCGCCGCGGTCGTGGGAGGCGCCACCCAAGTGCAGGGCACGGTGAACGGCTACGGGGAACGCACGGGCAACGCCAACCTCATGACCGTCATCCCGGACCTCACCCTGAAGATGGGCGTGCAGACGCTGCCAGAAGGCCGCCTGTCGCGCCTCACCCACGTCAGCCGTGTGGTGGCCGAGCTGGTCAACCTGCCGCCGCATCCAGCCGATCCGTTCGTGGGTCAGTCGGCCTTTGCCCACAAGGGGGGGCTCCACACCTCGGCGCTCGGTCGTGCCGGCGGCGCCACCTACGAGCACATCGACCCCACGATCGTGGGGAATCACACACGCGTCCTGGTGAGCGACCTCGGTGGCCGGGCCGGTACCTCGATGAAGGCCGAGGAGTTCGGCGTCGAGCTCGACGACCGGGCATCGGCCAAGCTCACCGAAGAGCTCAAACAACTGGAGTCCGAAGGGTGGGTGTTCGAAGCGGCCGACGCGTCCCTCGAACTGCTCATGCGGAAGGCCTCCGGATGGGTGAACCCCTTCTTCGAGGTGGAGGCCTACCGGGTCACGTCGTATCACCGTGAAGGCACGGTGGTGGCTGACGACCGCCCCGAGGTGTCGGTGGAAGCAACGGTGAAGGTGTGGGTCGACGGTGTCCGAATCGCTGCCGTAGGTGAGGGGAACGGGCCTATCAATGCCCTCGACTCCGCCCTCCGGTCGGCCCTCGACGATCGGTACCCGGCGTTGGCGTCGATCCACCTCACCGATTTTCGGGTACGCGTGCTCGACGGCGGTGGTGCCACCGGCGCCATCGTGCGCGTGCTCATCGACTCCATGATGGGCGACCGCACCTGGACCACGGTGGGGGTGCACACCAACGTGATGGAGGCGAGCTGGCACGCCTTGGTAGACGGTCTTGTGTTCGGGCTGCTGCACGCCGCTCCCGCCTGAACCCTTCGCTCGCGCCTGAACCGACTGCTCCGTCCGCTCCGGTTCAGGCGGCCGGCGGCGAACCGATGGAATCGAACCCTGCGGCACTACTTCGACTGGCCGCCCGGCTGAGCAGGTGGGTCCACTACTGCACGGGTACGCGCACGAGGGTGTGATTGCTGCGAAGCGTGCCCGTCGATCCGGTGAGCACCAAACTCAGCACCTGGGTGGGAGGTGTGCACGGCACATCGAGGGAGATCGACGCCGACCCCGACGGCGTGGGGCGGTCGACCGTGCGGCCGTCGAGCTCCACCAACACGGTGTCGGCGTGTTCGGTTTCGTAGACCACCTCGGCGGGATCGCTGAAGGGGCAGCGACGCACCTCGTGGTCGATCGAGAGGTTGGCGAGCCGAGTTTGGGGTTCGTCTGCCGCCGGCGCGGCCGATGGCGTGGTCGGTAGTTGGTGGTTGATCGAGACAGCGTCGGCGCCGTCGCCCAGCCGGAGCGTGAGCGTGTGGGTGGCGCCATCGCAGGGGAGCTGGGTGTCGATGTACTCGTCGCCCTTGGTGGCGGTGGCGGTGATCGACTGCTGGTCGAGATGCAGGTCTCGGACGGTCGCCGGGTCGATGCCGAGGGTGATTGCCAGCGGGGTGCTGGACCCGGTGCACGTGACGAGATGTTCGGATCGAAAGGCCCACATGGTGTCGAGCGGCACCTTGGCGGTTCCCGCCGCATCGGGGGAGGAAACGCTGGTCGGGGGGTCGGTTTCGCCGCCCGAACCATCCGTGCGGGGAGTGAGCTGGCGGGCAACCCCACCGGCGGTGGTATCGGGCTTCGAGTCGGTCGGATTCGAGGCGGTGACGTTCGATGTTCCGCCTGTGGCCCCGCACGCGGCCAGACTGGTGACGATGGAGGAGAGCAGCAGTGTGCCGAACAGCCCCGGGTGGTGCCGTCCGCCGACGTGCCGCAGTCGAGCGGGCATGAAAGAAATCCTACTGGCCTACCCAACCTGGCGGCTCGCTCCGTCGTGTATCCCACGATGACCGCAGACATCGTGGTCGAAGAGCTCACGTTCGAGGGCTTCTTCCGGACGAACTACGCGCCGCTGGTGCGTTCGCTTTCCGTGGCCTGTGGTCCGGAGCGGGCGGCCGACGCCGTGCAGGAGGCCTTCGTGCAAGCCAACCTTCGATGGCGACAAGTAGCCGATATGGACGTGCCCGCGGCGTGGGTTCGACGGGTGGCCGTCAACCGCCTCATCGACGAGTCGCGCCGCGACAAACGCGGCGAGGATGCCATGACCCGTATGTCGGCAGCGTCGGTGATGGAGCTGGCCCCAGCCGACATTGATCTCGCCGATGCCGTGGGAATGTTGCCGCAGAAGCAGCGCCTCGCCGTCTGCCTCTTCTACCTGCTGGACCTCCCCATCGACGAGGTCGCCACGCTTCTGAACTCCACGCCGGGCACGGTCAAGAGCAACCTGTACGACGCCCGCAAACGACTGGCTCGCCACCTCGGAGGCTCCGATGACTGATCCGTTCGCCCCGCCGCCCGACGACGACGACGACATCATCGATGAGGAGCTCGACGCCGATCGTGCCGCCATGGCCGAGGCCTACGCCGAGCAGCCTGACCAATCCGAGAAATCCGAGCAATCCGACCGGCCGCCCCACGACGATGCGTTGGTCGACGGTGCCGGGCCGAACGACGATTTCCCCGATCAAGGTTTTGGACGGCGGTTCGATGCCGAGCAGTTGGCGATCTTGGGGACCGACAGCAGCGGTGCCGACACTGCGGCGAGCGGCGGCGCCGACACGTCGGCGATGCCGGCGGTCGGCGGTGCGGTTGGCAGCGCGACCAGTGGGGCCGACGGGGGCGACGAAGGTCCGTTGCATCCGCTCGACGACGAAAGCTTCGGGGAGTCGCTGAGCGATCCGGTGTTGAAACAACGCCTCATGCGCTTGGCCCCGCGCGTGAGTGTGGAGCCGGCGCTGGCCGTCACGCTGGCAGTCGCCAACCGCCGACGGTGGCAGCGTCGGGTTGGTACCGCGCTCTCGGTCGCGGCAGTCGTCGTTGCCGCTCTGCTGCTTTTCCGTACCGGCTCGTCGGACCCGAACTCCCAGACGTTGTCCGCCGGCGACCCGGCCACTACGAAACCCTCGGTCGGTCCAGCCGACGGTACGCGGCTCACACCCCGCACGCTCGACGACGCCGGTGCCTCCACCACCGTGTTCGTTCCCGGCACCTACGTGCCAGGCACCTATCTCCCCACGTTTCCTTCGGTTCCCGGCGGGTCGTCCACCACCAACACTTCCGCCGCTCCGCCTCCGAGCACCACCTCCACGGCAAGGCCCGCTGGTGAGGTGAAAGTGTCCATTGCTCCTGCCTCCACCAGCGTGGGGGTGGGCGACCGGCTCAGTGTGGAGGTCGAGGTGGAGAACAACACCAACGCCACGATTGCTTACGTGTCGGGCAGCTCGTCCTGTCCACAGTTGGCCCGCACCACGGCGGGCAGCTCGGCGGGGGCTACCGTGCCCGGTTCGGGGCCGGGCGTGGCGTTCGCTGGTGAGGGTGCCCAGATTCAGGATCACCTCGACAGCAACACCTTCGGCCCGGGCTGGGTGCTGGGGGACCCTTCGAAGAACACCGGCGTGTGTACTGCGGATCTCGGAACCACAACGATCGCGGCGGGCCAAACCGGGCTCGCCACGCTGGCCTTCGACGCCGATGCCGCTCCGGGCGGGCTGCCATCGCCGTCCTTGCTGATCAGTGCCTCGTTCACCTACTGGCCGTCCTCGGCCGATGCATTGAACAATGCCGCCAACGGCAAGACCATGACGGCGACGTCCACCGTGACCTGGGCCGACAGTGGCGTGCGCACCGGCAACATGAGTGCGGTCTACAACGGCGTGAACACCAACCCCCAGGTACGGGCGTTCCTCGACGGTGCCGAAGGTGCCCCGGAGCGACAGTTCGTATCGTGGATCGCCTTTCACGCCGACCTCTGGGAGTTTCGATTCTCGGTCGCCGGATCCTCGATCCCCGGGCTCGTGGCCAAGGTTGATCCGTCGTCGGGGGCGGTGGTCTCCGTCGGCTGACGTTCGCTCGGGAGCCGGGCCGGTCGGGGGCCGCGGCGATGGGGGCCGGGTCGAGCGACACGGCGAATCGTGATTCTCGGCGTTCGACGGTGCACCCTTCGTGAGGTTCTTCGCACCGCCACGCACCGTTTAGGCTGCGACCGGTATGGCTGCCCCGGAATACGTGCCCCGACCCGCTGCCGAGAAGCCTCGGGTCTATGAGAGCCCACCGCATCGTCCCGGCGGGTGGCGACAGGACCGACCCAGTGAGGTGATCCGTCGCCAACCGAGTGGCGGCCGGCTTGGGCATCAGGGACCCGACCAGGGGTACGCCCTCCGGTTGGCCCGGCATTTCGACGAACAACTCGTGCTCACGGCCGGTGAACACCGCGACGACGTGGTGGCTGGTTGCCTGGGAGTGGCCACGAAGCGCGCCTCCTCGTTCGGCCGTGCGCCGGTCATCCACGACCTCACCATTGCCTTCACCGTGTGGGGATTCCTGTCGGAGTCGCCCGCGGAACTCGTCGCCCTTCGGCGGGGCATGTTCGAGTCCGCGCACCACATTCATCACGACAGCCTCCGTCGAGCGATTGCCGATGCCGTCCCCGATGCCGTGCTGCGTCGGAGCCCGGCCGAAGTCGAAGCCCAGTGGCGGATCGACTGGTCCAGCTGCTTGGAGATCCCGGTCGAGCGCCCACCGGTTCGCCCGGTGGGAGCGATTGCCGTTGCCCGGGTTGTGCCCCTCGCGCCGGTCGATCGCCTCCTCGAAGTTGCGATGCCGATTGATGGGGGCGAGCCAGTTCGGCCACCGGCCGAACTCCCGCCCGTTCCCACCCTCAAGCCCCTCGATCCGGCCACGGTCACCACCCGGATGGAGATTCCTCCTCCAGCGCCCGCGGTCGAGCCTGACGGCGCCGAAGAAACCACCGACCCCGTCGCCGAACTTGCAGCTGCGGCGTTCGACGTTGACGCCGAGGTCGAGATCGAGACTGAAGTTGAGGCCACGTTCGAGGAGCCGGCCGCCGCGTCGGCGCCCTTGGCCGCGGCCGTCGACTCCGCGGGTGCCAGCCCCCCTCCCGCGGTTCGGCGCACCAGCGATCTCGGTGGTGTCGGGGTGGATCCGAAGGAGACGTTGCAGGTCGACCGTGACGAGGTGCGTGGCGCACTGGCGGAAGTGCGGGCCGAGATGGCAGCGTCAGCAGCGACCACCACTGCGCCGGACGACGCCCGACAAGATCGATTCGCGGTCGACGACACCCCCGCAGATTTCGGCATCGTCGATGAGCTCGAACGGTTCTCCTCGCCGACCACCGATTCTCCGCCTTCGCAGCGCACGCCGATTGCTCCCGTGCCGGTCAAGAGTTCATCGCTTTTCAGCCGTGCGGCTGCAGCCAACCAGGAAGCTGTCGTGGAGGTCGTCGCCCCATTGTCCGACGCCACCGACGTGCCAGATGAGTCGAACGCCCCGACCGAGCCCGCCGCGGAAGGCACGTCGAAGCCCGCTCCGGTCCGTCCCGTACCGGTTCGTAAACCCCTCACCCATCAGGACGAGGAGGAGGTGGCGCGTTTGCTGGCGCAAGCCCGTCGAGCTCTCCACAAGCCAAAGAACTGAGCGGCTGGTCGGTGCCGGGCGGTTCACGCCGCCAGGGTTGGGCCCGCGAGGCCACGAGTCACTCGGTAATGGTGATCGGGGTGCCAAGTGGGAGTTCGGCGGCGAGTTTGCTCACCACGTCGTTCGGCATGCGCACGCAGCCGTTCGAGGCCCGAGTGCCGATGAGCCCGGGTTGGTTGGTGCCGTGGAACCCGATCACCGGAAGGCCGTTGTCGAAGAGGTCGAGGGCGTCGCTGTAACCGTTGGTGGACAAGACCCATGGGCCGTAGGAGCCGCCCCCGTAGCTCTGTTGCACCTTGTCGTTGACAAAGAACCGACCCACGGGGGTGGGGGTTCCGGCGGTGCCGATCACGACCTTGGTGTCGGCGATGACATCGTTTCCGTTGTAGGCCACGAGGTGGAAGTCCGACAGGTCGAGCTCTATTCGATGTTGTACGACGGTGGTCGTGACGTCGGCGGATCGCACCCAACCTTCGCTGCGGTTCGGCCGGGCCGGCAACAGCACCTTGAGCCATTCGCCTTCGTTCTGGGTGACGAGAAAGGTGAGCGGTCCCTTGAAGTAGGTGGGGTTCGTGTAGGCCCACCCCAACGGCGTGCGTCGAGCCCCGGCGGAGTTGAGCCCAACCCGTGGGATCTCCGGCAACCCAGGTGTTGCGCCGTTGCCCGATGCTTGGGGCTCGACGATTTTGGGCTGCGTGGGCGGAGGAGTTCCGTCACAGATGGGGGTGCCGCTCGGCCCGGCGCCCTTCTCGGCAACCACCTCAACTTCACAGCCTTTCGCCGTGACCACCTGGGCCAGGTTCACCGGCAACATGGTGGTGGACAGGGACGAGGTGCCGCCGGGTGCCGCCGTGGTAGTGGCACCAAGGGTGGGTGCCGGCGCGTTCGGCACATTGGTGGCAGGCGCCGGGGCAGCCTCTTCCTTTTGGCTGCATGCCGAGGTCAGTGGCAGCACTAGGCCCACGATCGCGGCGAGGCGAACGACCGTCGGGGCAAGCGGGTGTGCACTCCTTGACGGCCGTGAGGGGGGGCGAGCGGCCGGTGAGTGGGTTCGGAACATCAGTCCAGCACCCTACCGGGGGGTCGACGTGTACCCGGAGCAGGGCGATCGCACCGTTACGATGCCGATCGTGCCCAGCCCCCTCGTTCGTACCCGATTCGCCCCGTCGCCCACCGGTTTCATGCACCTCGGCAGTGCCCGCACTGCCCTGTTCAACTGGCTAGCGGCACGGCACGCCGGCGGAGAGATGCTGCTTCGGATCGAGGACACGGATGCGGAACGAAGCCAGCCCGAGCTCATCGAAATGATCCTGGGCACCCTCGAGTGGTTGGGTATCGACTGGGACGGCGAGGTTGTGTACCAATCCAAGCGCGCCGACGATCACACCGCCGCTGTCGACTCGTTGTTGGCTGATGGCCGGGCCTACTGGTGCGGATGTAGTCGTGACGACATCGATCTCCGGCACAAAGAACGAGGAGGCAAGCCCGGGTACGACGGGTTCTGCCGTGACCGCGGCCTCGGCCCAGGCGACGACCGGGTGGTGCGGTTCCGATCGCCCGCCGAGGGCGACACGGTCATCGACGACGTGGTTCGTGGGGAGGTGCGCTTCGCCAATGTCGATATTGAAGACTTCGTGATCCGGCGTTCGAACGGCTCGGCCATGTTCATCACGGCCAACGCGGTCGACGACATCTTCATGGGCATCACCCACATCGTGCGCGGGGAAGACCTGTTGCCGGCCACCCCGAAGATCGTTCTGCTCCGTGAGAGCCTTCATGCGAAAGAGCGGCCGACGTTCGCCCACCTCCCGCTGATCGTCAACGAGAAGCGGCAGAAACTGTCGAAGCGTCGTGACGACGTTGCCCTCGAAAGCTACCGCGATCGCGGCATTCTGCCGGAGGCAATGGTGAACTACCTCGCCACGCTTGGTTGGGGGCCACCGGATGGGGTGGAGGTTCGGCCGATAGCGGAGATCGTTGCGCTCTTCGATCTGGCCAACGTCACCAAGAGCAGCGCGTTCTTCGATGTGAAGAAGCTGGAGAGCTTCAACGGCGACCACATCCGGGGCCTGCCCTTGGCCGACTTCGTGGATCGCGCCCTGCCGTTCGTGCGGAACGCGCTCTTGCCCGCTGGGGCCGACCCGGCAACCTTCGACGCCGGCCCGTTTGAGGTGATGGCGCCCCTCGTACAGGAACGGGTGAAGCGGCTCGATGAAGCCCCCGACTTCGTCGACTTCCTTTACGGTGATCCGGTGATGGATGCGGACGCCTGGGCGAAGACCATGGACAAAGACGCCGACCTGGCCCGCCGCATGCTCGATACCGCCGTCGATCTTCTGGGCGCGCTGAACGACTGGGAGCCAACCGCGATCAACGACGCCATCATCGGTTTCGCTGACGCCAACGAGATCTCCCGCAAGAAGGCGCAGGGTCCGGTCCGCGTGGCCGTCACCGGGCGGGCGGTCGGGCCACCGCTGTGGGAGGCCATGGCCGTGCTGGGGCGGGATGGCAGTTTGTCTCGCCTCCGTTCCGCCCGGGCCAAGCTCGGCTGAGCCGCTCGTCCCGGTGGGTCCCCGTCGCCTGTTCCGTTGGTTTCGCCGTTCGGTGCTCCTCGTCGTCCTGGTTGTGGTTGGCTACCTCGGCGTCACGTTTGCGCAGGTGTGGATGGCCAGTGGGTCCGACGATCGCACACCGTCGAGCGCGATCGTGGTGCTCGGTGCCGCGCAATGGAACGGCAAGCCATCGCCCGTGCTGGCCGAACGTCTCGATCATGCGGCGGAGCTCTACAAGGCCGGGGTAGCCCCGATGGTTATCGTGACTGGGGGCAAACAATCGGGCGACCGGGTGACCCAGGGCATGGCGGGGTTTCAGTACCTGTTGGCCAAGGGCGTTCCGGAGAAGGCACTGAAGGTGGAGGTGGACGGCACCAACACCTACGAGGAGATCTCCGCTGCCGGCCTCATCGTGCGCAACGCCGGCACTGCCCCGAACGTGACGTTGGTGTCGGACGGTTACCACATGCTCCGTGCCCGGAGCATCGCCGGCGAGCTCGGACTTCGGTCGTTCGGATCACCCACATCGGCGGAGTCACCGAGCCGCTCGTTGGTTCGAGAGACTGCCGCAGTGGCCGCGGGGCGAATCGTGTCGTTCCGGCGCCTGAGCAACTGGGCCTGAACGCCCGAGCCCTTCCGTCGTGACCGCCGTGGGTTGCTCGGGGGCGACAGGCCGGGGCCGGCCAATGGGCTTTCTTCGATGGCGCCCGAATGACTACTGTCTCCCCGCTACCCATTCGGGGGTGGTGTAATCGGCAACACAGGTGATTCTGGTTCATCTATTGGGGGTTCGATTCCTCCCCCCCGAGCGAAATAGGCAGTACCGAAGTACCAGCCGGACGGCTACGGTCGTCCCTACCTAGCCCCCATCGTCTAGCGGCCTAGGACACCACCCTCTCAAGGTGGCGGCACGGGTTCGAATCCCGTTGGGGGTGCCATAAAAGCGCAGGCTCGCGTGGGTGCGCCAACAAGGTGCTCGGCACGGTTCCGCCAAATGGTAAGGGTGGGCTCTGCCGTCGGGGCCATGGCATCCGGGCACATCATCAAGCGGGGAGACTCCTGGCGGATCGTCGTCGACGCCGGCACCGACCCGATAACGGGGCGTCGACGGCAACTGACGCGCACCGTCAATGGCACCAAGCGCGAGGCCGAAACGATTCGCAACGTGATGCTCCCCGAGGTCGCCGAGGGCCGTGTCACTCGCACCCGAGCCACCTTGGCCGGTCTGCTCAACGCGTGGTTCGAGACGAACGAGGCCGACTGGTCACCGCGCACGGCGCTGGATAACCGCCGGATCATCGACAACGTGATCATCCCGGCGATCGGGTCGATGAAGCTCGCCACGCTCAAGGCGTCCGACCTCGATGCCTTCTACGCCAAGGCTCGCGCCGGCGGCGTTTCGTCGGGCGAGCCGCTCGCAGCCTCCTCGGTGAGGAAGTTCCACCAGGTCTTGCGGTCGGCACTCTTACAAGGCGTGCGATGGGAGTGGGTGGCGATCAACCCGGCGTCGAACGCGCAGGCGCCGAAGGGCAAGCGCAAGGAGCCCACGCCGCCCACGCCCGAGGAGCTGGGCAAGCTGCTCGAGTTCGCCGAGAAGGGGGTGCCCGACTTCTACGTCTACATGCGGGTGGCGGCCATCGTCGGTGCCCGTCGGGGCGAGCTGTGTGGGCTTCGGTGGACCGAGTTCAGCAAGGAGTACACGGTGGTCGAGATCCGATCGTCCGCGGTCATCACACGTGAGGGCATCGAGGTGAAGGAGACGAAGACCGATCGTTTTCGTCGAGTGGCGATCGACAAGAGCACGGCTTTGCTGCTGGCCGAACACCGGGCAGTTGAGGCGCAGGCCGAGTTCTGCGGCGTCACATTGGCGCCCGACGCGTTCGTGTTCTCCTACGAGGCCGACGGCTCGGAGCCATGGCGACCCGATAGCGCGTCACGGCGCTTCACCTGGGTGCGCACTCGCGTCGACCTGCCTCACACACGACTGCATGACCTCTGGCACTACGTAGCTACTCGGCTGATCGACGCGTGGTCGACGTGCGAACGGTGGCGACCCGGCTCGGCCACGCGAGTCCGACCACGACGTTGAACACGTATAGCCATTTCGTCCCCGAGGCTGTCCTTTGCCGCTGGCGCACGACACCCCGAAGCCGACCGCGAAGCCGCGGAGCTGCTTCGATCATCGGGGAGCTGAGTGAGATCGGACTCGAGGCGGGCGATGAGGGTGCGGAGCCGCTGGATCTCTTCGCCGGGCGCGAGCGCCCACGCTTCGGCGCCGAGCGCGACACCGTGTTCCCGTGATCGGACGAGCTCGTCGAGGTGCGCTTTGAGGTCGGGCAGGAACGACCGGTCGGAGGAGAAGTAGCCACATCCCATGCACCGGTAACGGAGCGGGCAGTGCTGCCCGCAAGCTTGCACGTTGGTCGGTTCACCGCACACCCCGAACGGCACCGCGAGGTGACCAACGGCGTCCCCGCATCACTTCGGATAGATGATCGTGGGAACGGGTACCTCCGACTGCTCCTTCAGATCTTGCAGGCACTCCTGCACCCCGATCTTGATTGCGGTCTCCGCTTCGACCTTGGTGACCGGACCGAGAATGTTCGCAAGGATGTAGTCGTGCACGCAGAGGTTCAGCGAGTCCGATCCGCCGGCCGCCTCATCCCATTGGCGCACGACCTCGTCTGCCGTGATCGTCTCGGCATCCCCACTCGCACCGCCGGCGCCTGACCGGTTTCCGTTCTCGCCGCCTGATCCGGTGTCGCCGCCGTTCTCGCCGCCACGCCCACCCTCGTCGCTGGCGGTTCCACCCTCGTCGCTGCCGCCACTGTCAGGTGACGATGGAGTCGTCGGCGGCGCATTGGCGGTGCTCACCGATCCGGGACCGGCGGTCGTCGTGTTTGGACCGCTCGCTGCGGTCGTCGCCGACCCCGGCGCCGTGCTGGCCTGGTTGCTGCACGCCCCGCCCGTCATCAGGACCAACGCCACGATGACCGTCGCCGCTCGTTTCCAAATGTTGAACATTGGAGCTCCTCGCTGCCCGCCAGCGCGTGAAGGTACTACCGATCTGCGACCTCGAGCGCAGGTGATGCTGCCCGTCGCCGTCGCCGTCGCCGTCGAGCACGCACTCGTTTTCAGAGATGGTGGCGGTGTTCAACGCGTGATGGCCTACTCAGCGGCGTGTTCGTCTTTGGTGCCAGGTTCTCGAGGTGGTGGCACGGGTTCGTGTTCGCTACCGGCAGTTCGGCGAACGGCTCCACGTGCAAGAAGTGATTCGTGACAGCAACTCGCCCAGGGGGTTGCGGGCCACCATAGAGAGATCCACGTTGCTCCAACGGTTCGCATCACGGCCACTGGTTCGAGGCGATGGCGGCGCGGGTAGACATCGGGTTGGCGCCCTAGACAGGTGGCGGCGTGGGGCAGCGATTCACCGCATCATGGATCAGGGTGAACCGCCGAGTAATGCCGGCCTGGGTCATGTGGGCATCATCGAGCAACAGCGAGGGTTCCGCCCGTGTGATGGCATCCCAGTCGATCACCAGCACGCCGGGGTGATGAGCGGCGTCGATCGACGTGATCCAGCGATTGATCGTTCGCTGGACAGTGGTCCACCCCTCTGCGTCTTCGTCCACGCTCCGACCAGGTGGGCGGACGGGTACGGAGAACAGCACGCGGCAGGGAACGGAGTCGGTGGCATCGATCAAGGAGCGAAAGCTCTCCGCCGCGGCGTCAAGCAGATCCGGACGCGGGGTCCAGAAGGTTGAGGCCGAGTTCGTACCGAACAGCAGGACCGCGGCATGGGGGCGGCTCTCGACCACTCGGCGTACACGCCCACTGTGTACCGCCGAACCAAAGTTCTCTCCGCAGTGAGCGGCCATCAGCCACCGATTCCGGCGGTCGGCCAACGCAGGAAGCCGAAGCTGTACGCCACTGGAATCGCCGAGGACCGCCACCACCCGCCCGGGGCCTCCGGTGTCGAACACGTCGCCGAAGAGGTCGATCATGCAGGCGTTCCACACCTCCTGTTCCACTTGTGGGGGGATCGCCGATGCACGCCTGACCTGTCCGACGCCGTCCGGTTCCGCGGCCGCGGGGCCCGAGGGAACGCTGAACTCGTGGGCGGGTGACCCCCAGTCGGAAGCACCCACGGTTGAGCCAGATGCCATCGCCCAACACGTGATGGCCGTGATGATTGCGGTGGCGACCACAGTCACTCGCGGCGGCCGAGCCCCCCCCGCACGCAGGCCTGTGTTCGTTGTATGTCGTTGCGTCCCACCAGGCACCGACACAGTCTGGCCGGTCGGAAGGTGCACCCATCGGATCTGTGCCGTGGTGGTCCGATCGAGCGCCGATCTGTGAGGACCACACGATCCGCGCCGGTGGTGCCCCGATCACCCATGATCGTGGGGTGCGGGCAACGGTCGAGCATCACGTGACGGGAAGGCGATCCACAGTCCGCGCCCCGTGGATCGTCTCGGCATGCGCCCTCACCACGGCGGTGTGTCTTGTGGTGTCGTGTGCGAGCGAGCCCGAGCGCGCCGGGCGCGGCGGACCCGCCGGTCTCCCCTCCGAGGCGAGCACCGCGGTTGAGGTCGCCACCACTTCGCCGGGACCTACTGCTCCGGTTACGACTCCTCCGGGCACGGCCGGCGTCGCAGGTTCCGCGGGGCGATCAACGGACTGCCACGTTCTTCCCGTTCTCGTCAAGGTCGGCGTGGCATGGGAACGAGGCGCGCCCGGCTATCGGGCGGCAGCGTTGGCCGCTCTTGCGGAGGCGCCCGCCCATCTTCGTTCCGCGGTCGAAGCGCTTCGACCCGACACGTGGAGCAGTTCTGTCGCCGACCTCGAGGCGTGGGTGCAAACAACCTGCCCGGGTTCGGCTTCACCGATAGCGCCGGACCGCCCCACGCCCCCCAGTCGGCGCGCACTGTCGATTCAGGAGTGGTGCGACCTTTGGTACTTCACCGGACAGGAGGTGGCACGCGAAGGTCGGACGGCCGCCACGCTCATGGGCCTGTATGCCGTGAACACCGCCGGGGCGCCCGATGTCATCGCGTGGGCGTGGGCCGACATCGACGCTGCGAACACCGCGTGGCAGCGGGCCACCGGCCGAGGGATCGACACCGATGCGGACCTCGCCGCCGTGTTCAATGATCCGTTCATCGGCGCCGCCGTACAGAACATCAACAGCTACGCGCAAGCCACGTGCCCGACCAACGCCATGTACGTGCTCGACGGTACGGCGCCCACGACGGGTCCACCGGGGAGTTGACTTCTAGGCATTTCGGAACGCCGACCCGGAGTCCGGGTCGGCGTTCATCGCGGTGATGGTGTTTGGGCGAGGGGGCCGAACACGGCCGCGACCGCCGCATCGGATGCGGCGCGGGTGGCGAGGTCGAGGTCGCGGGCGAGCCTTCGCAGTAGGCCCACGCGGCGGGGGTCGCTGGCCAGAAAACTGGCCACGCGTCCAAAATGGGGAGCGCCATCGGGTTTGGTGAGCTCTGCTACTCGATCGTCAACTGTGGGGTCGAACACATCGTCGGAGATGCCACGGAAGGCGAGCCAGGGAACGGCCCCGTCCGAACAGGCCTGAGCGATCGCGGAGGTCTCCATGTCGACGGCGACGAATCCGTCGGCGGCCAACGCCCGAAGTTCGGTGGGATCGGTGATGAAATCGTCGGTGGTGAGCAGACGGCCATGAGGGTCGATGTCGGGCCAGGCGGTGGGCGACAGCGAGATCCCGGTTGCATGGTTGGTGCAGCCGCTGGGCGTGACCACGGAACCGATCCTCCACGCTCGATCGATGCCGCCGGCCACACCTACGACCACCACGAGATCAGGATGCGTCGCCCCGATTACGGCGGTGGTGACTCGATACGCGTTGGCCGTGCCGATCCCGGTGTGGCCGGCCGTCACCGAAACGCCGTTGACCGTGGCGGAGTGTGTGCAGCCGTTGCCCAAGATCAGGCCGTCGTTGCTTTCGTCGGTGAACGCGCCGCCGCGGTTCGGGACGCCGTGGTTCGTAACGGCGCGGCGGGTGAGATGGAGCAGGCGGACGATCGGTTTACGCTCGGAGGGCATTGCGGAGAGAAACGCCACGGAACGCAACTCGGCGCGGAGCATTGAGCTCACGTGGGATCGATGCCGGCGGCCGGCGGTTCGCGAGGGGGGAGCACACCACACCGTTCGCGCACGGCGTCGAGAGGGAGTGGGGCCAACGCGAAGTGATCAATACCACCCATCACGTCGACCGTGGTGGCCGCCCCTCGGCGCATGGCGTCGGCGAAACGATCGACGGCCCCCGGATCGGTGAGGGTGTCGGAACGGGCGATCTTGACTCGTTTGCCGGCGACGTGACGGATAGCGCCGTTCTGGAACAGCGCCATCGCCACGGCGAGCAACACCATGCCCTCGCCGGGTGACATGGAGGTGGCGATGAAGCCGAACACGTCGAGCTCGCCCTCCGGTGTGGGGCCATAGTGAGCGAGCACATGGACAAAATCGTGCTTGGCCCCGATCTCGTAGATGCCGTGTGGCGTACCAGGGAAGGGAAAGTTGTTGGCCTCGTAGAAGTCGGCCACGGACCGGCCCCACGAGCCATCCGGCAGGTCGCGCAACGCCAGCCACTTCTCGGCCACGCGAGGGGAGCGGCGCACCCCGGCGTAGCTGAGTTTGGACGCCGCCAGCTCCAGGAAGTGACCGTGGAGCGCGCCGTGCACGGTCTGCTTCGTGTACCAGCTCGACCGCTGAAGATCCGCGTACATGATGGCGCCGTGTTTACGCGCTCGGGCGCGGTCGGCGGCGAGGGTGCCGAGTGAGACCCCGAGCGCGTGGGCATAACGAGAGACGGCCGCGGCCATCGGACGCGGCAAGGGGTGGGCCGCCATCTCGAGCACCGCCATGATGCTGACCGCCTGCCGTCGGACGGTCGGGGTGGCGTGCTCGGCGAATGCCGCCGCCGGAATGGGCAGGATCGACGGAGCGGAGGCGTCGGGAACAACAGAGTCCACGTCGACGCCGTACAGCCCCTGGGCAATGGCCACGAACATCGACTGTTGGAGCGGGTTGAGACCGCAGTGTTCGAAGGCGCCGAGTACCGCGGCCACCACCAGCGGCCCATCGGCCGACATCCAGCGATCCATTCCCCGCAACCTATCCCGAGGGCTGGCACCCCTCACGCGGTGACGCTCGGTTTCCGTTGGTGCGGTTCGACCATGGATCTCGGCCCGGGCTCCACCGTGTCACGCCGAAGGCGCCGGCAAGTGCCACGACAGAAGCCACGAGCGCCGCCGGGCGAAGGGGAAGGTCGGTTCCGGCGGCGAGAGTTGTGCCTACCGCTACCCCGATCGTGAGGCCGAAGGAGCGGGCGACCGACACGACAGCAGAGGCCTCCCCGGCCGCGTCGTCGGGGACGCCATGCAACGCGTCGGTGGTGGACAGATCAAAGGCGAGGCCTTGGGCGAACCCGCCGACCGCGAGGATCGTAAGGATCGCAGGGAGCGACGAACCGGCATCGAGAGCCGCCGTTCCCGCCAACGCCATCGCTGCAAGTGCCAACGCCACGACGGTGCTCAAGGCGAGGCCCCAGCGGCGGGCCATTCGGCCGATACCCAACCCGGCCGCGGCGCTGGCCAGGCTGAACGACGTGAAGATCAACCCCGCCTCCCACGGTGTGTAGCCGCGGGTCTGTTGGAGATAGGCGCCACCGAAAACCAACGTGGCGCCGAACCCCCAGTTCGCGGTGAACGCGCAGATCCACGACGGTCGTGCGAGTGGGGAGGTGGCCACACTCGCAGAGATCACTTCGACATGGGTGGTTCCCGAGCTTCGGTGGCGCCGAGCAACGAACGCCGCGCCGGCGCCAATGACTGCGGCGGCGGCGACACCCGCGGGGAGGCTGGCACCGAAAGCCAAGGTCAGCGCCACTCCCGATGCGCCGAGGATGGTGAGCGCGATCCATGGCACGGCAACCCGGTCTTTCTCGACGTCGGGCCTCGGATCAGCCGGGGTGAGCAACGAGATCACCGGCAGGGCCACGGCGCACAACGGCACGTTCAGAAGGAAGAATCCGCGCCACGACGACGCGCTGATCGCCGCCCCTCCGGCCAACGGCCCGAGCGCCCCGCCCATCCCGTTCACGAAGCCCCACACGCCGATGGCGGCCGGCCGTCGCCTGTCGTCAAACGCTCGGGCGACGATTGCCAAGGACGTCGTGAAGGTGAGCACGCCTCCCAACCCCTGTCCCACTCGCCCCAGCAGCAGGACAGGAACCGTGGACGCGAGGCCGCACACCACGGACGACAATCCGAACACGGCCACGCCGGCGATCACCATCCGTTTCGCACCCCAACGGGGGACAAGTCGGCCCACCAGCAAGAGCAACGCGGCCACGGTGAGGGCGCTGGCATTCACGACCCAACCGAGAGCGTCGAGGTCGGCTCCGAGGCCGGCCCCGATGGCGGGAAGAAGGGTACCGAGCCCGTTCATGTCGATCGACAACGCCAGCAAGGGGAACGACATCGCCGCCAACACCAGCCAGGGGGCGCGGGTGGTCGGCGGGGAAGCGGATGTGGCCGACGGGGGGACGGTCAAGCCGCCACGATACGGCGGCGAGCGGCAAAGATCGGGCCCATCCCG
>Ga0105047_10001146_pt1 | contig 46850 bp, 38 predicted proteins | sample MAT04_FD_78384 | JGI IMG/M metagenome (GOLD analysis project Ga0105047, IMG submission 78384) | Freshwater microbial communities from Lake Fryxell liftoff mats and glacier meltwater in Antarctica - MAT-04 (megahit assembly) | ecosystem: Environmental > Aquatic > Freshwater > Ice > Liftoff...
GCCGTGGCCGTGGCCGTGCAGTTCGATGGCGCGGGCATCATCGACGCGAACCGACGCGGGCGCACTCACACGGCCGATGTCATTGCGCATGAGGTCGATGATCATGTTGAGTTCGGCCCGATCCTTTTCGCTTTCGCGAAGGGCCGTCTCACCGGCATTGGCGGGAACGGTGCCTTTCATGGGCCGGGTGACCACGCGGCGGGTGTGCGGTTGGTAGGCGACGAAGAGTTCCGGCGAGGCCGAGCAGATGACGCGACGGGGCTGGGGCTGTGAGGTTGACTGGAGTACGTCGAGGTACGCTCCGTACCACGGGGCGGCGGATTTCATGAGAGCGGCGAAAAAATGACGCGGCGAACCGACGAAACGGCCGGTGAGGGTGTGGGCGAGATTGGCTTGGAAGATATCCCCGGCCCGGATGTACTCCACAATGCGGGCGACATCGCGCTCGAAACTCGCACGACCGGTGCGGCTGCGGAGGGGACTGAGCACGAATGACTCTGGCTGAGCGGCCGAAAACGAGAGCTCGGCGGCGGTCTGCGCCAAGACCGCTCTCTCGCGCGGCGAGCCGACGGCCCACCACTGGCTGCGGTGGTGGTCGTAGACGAGAGCCGCATCGCAGCGATGAAACTGGAGGTTCGGCCATGGCAGAGGTGTGGCGGAGCGCGTGCCGCGGCCTGCGGCGGGCTCGAGAACGTTGCCGAACTCGTAACTGATGAAGCCGATGAAGCCACCGGTGAAGGGGGGCGCGTCAGCGTCGGCCAACAGGTCGGGGCGAGCGGCCGTGTTTGGCAACGCCGCACGAAGTGCTTCGAGCGTGTTGAGCGGCGGGTGGTGGCGGATCGGGGCCAGGACTGACCATCGCCCGCGAGAAGAGGGGTCCCCGCCTGAGTTGAGGGCCACGAGTGGTTCAGCAAACGCCGGGGCAAGTTCGGTCGCCGCCCCGCCCGGTTGGCCGCCTTCACCCCAAGCCGTCAACAGCTCAACGGGGCTGGCCGCCAGATGCAACAAAGTTCTGCCAGCGGTATCGGCCATTGTGTCGATAGTAAACGGGCCGCGGCGGACCGCATCGGCGAGTTCGATTGAGCGGGCCGATCAAATCAATCGTCAACACCCTCGCATACCCTCTGTTGATATGGAGCGGAATGGCCCGCTCGGAGAAGCAACGCGTGAACATTGAGGTTGGGCAGTTTTCCCGGCGGGTCCTTTTGAGGGCTGGTGCGGCACTGGGCCTGTATGGGCTGGGAACTGCGGGCGGCTGCGCGAATTCGGGAGAAAGTCAGGCATCGCTGCCGGGCCCGGTCGGCCCTCTGCCAGTGGCTGTGCCGCCACCAAGCCCGCTTCCACCGCCGGTGGCTCCAGCGCCGACGAGTACGGTTGACTTAGCCATCATGCCCCGGTCAGCTTGGACGAGTACTCCCGGACCCGCTCGAAACACGTACAAGCCGATGAACGGGGTCAAGCGCATCACCGTCCACCACGAGGGGGCGCTTTGGAACGCGACGGATCAGCCGACCGTGGCTCGGCATCTCGAATCCATCCGGCAGGATCACCTTCGCAGGCGGAGCAAACGGACCGGCGAATATTGGGCCGACATCGGCTACCACTTCGTGATCGATCCTGCCGGTCGTATCTGGGAAGCGCGGAGCGTCAACTGGCAGGGGGCGCACGTGGATGACCAGAATGAGCACAACTTGGGGATCATGTTGATGGGCAACTTTGATTTGCAGCAAGTTTCGTCGGCAGGGCTGGCTTCGCTGCAGCGGATGGTGAGGGCGCAGATGGTGCGCTACCGGGTGCCGGTCAGTCTGGTCTTCACGCATCAGGAACTGGATGCGACCCGCTGCCCGGGAACGAACTTGCAGCGGCAGATGGTGGTTATGCGGGGGTCGGGCGGGGCGCTGCGGGTCGGGTGATGGCCGCAATCCGTCAGGTGGGCGTGGGTGACCGTGGGTGGCTGAATGCAGCGGCGAAAAACAGTGGCGGTGGGGCGGCGCGGGTCGATATTGCGTGCATGGGCCCGGAACTTTCTCGTCGTGATGTTGTTGGCACTGGCATGCTCCTCGGAGCGTTCGTTCTTGCGGGCTGCAAAAGCGGTTCGGATGGCTCGTCTGAGCTCCCCGGGCCGGTGGCGGCGACGGGTGAGCGGCAGGTGATTATCAACGCCCGTCCGCCAGTATCGGCACCAACCCCGCGCGGGGTGGCGATGGGGCCGGAGCCGGACATTCTGCCGCGGTCGGCGTGGACGGGCACGGGCGTGGCTCGGAAGAACGACATCAATCCGATGAACGGCGTGCAGCGCATCACGATCCACCACGACGGGATGGACGCGTTTACCGCGACGGATCGGCAGTCGGCAGCGCGGCGAATCGAGCTGATTCGCAACTCGCACGTCAACGGCGGGCGGGGTCACAAGGCGTTTGCCGACATTGGCTACCACTACATCATCGACCCGTCGGGTCGGGTATGGGAGGGGCGCGACATTCGATATCAGGGCGCACACGTTCAAGATAACAACGAGCACAACCTGGGCATCATGTGCCTGGGGAACTTTGATGTACAGCGCCCGTCGAACGCGACGCGCAGCGCGCTCGATTCGTTTGCAGCCAGCCGGATGCGCAAGCACAATGTGGCACTCTCGCGCGTGAAAACTCACCAGGAGATCAACCCCACGGCCTGCCCGGGGTCGAACCTTCAGCAGTACATGCTGGCCACGCGCGGCAGCGGCGGAAGCCTACGGCTGGCGTGTGCCTCGCTGACGCTGGACCTTGCCTGATCGATTCTCGCCACCCGTGGGGCGTCGTGTCAGGCGATGACTTTGCGGCGCATGGAGACGTAATCCCAGAGTACGTAACGGTCGAGATCGGCGCCGCCGGTGAAGAACACGCGGCCTTTGGTGCGCTGGGCCATGGCCTGGGCGAACTTGACATCCTCGCTCGTCTGCGACCATGAGGGCAGGAGAAAAATGTTGATCGTGATGTTCTCTTTGGCGCAGAGGTTGGCCTCGCGCATGGTCGCCTCTTCGGTGCGGGGATCGGGCGGGTAGAGCATGTAGAGGTGTTGGCCCTCGAAGTGGGCGGTGGGCAGGCCGTCGGTGATGAGAATCAACTGGCGGTTGGGGGTGTCCTGCACGCTGAGCATCTGGCGGCCGAGCTGCATGGCGCGCTGGATGTTGGTGAAGTGCTGGGGAATGAGGGCTTCGTTGGTCTCGGGATTGGCCAGATCGGCGCGCAGCCGCACGACGGGGCTGTGGATGCTCACGAGCTTGGGCATGAGGGAAGCGAGATCGGGGGCACTCACGAGGCGGGCCATGGTGAACATTTCGACAAAGCGAAGGAAATCACCGGGATACTCGCGGCGGATGAGAGCGTCGAGCGCGAGGCCCATGCGCTTCACCTGCACGTACTGGCCGCCATAGCGCATCGAGCCGGACATATCGAGCAGCACGACGGTTGCGCACTTGGGGTTGTTGCGGGTGCGGTGGACGAGCATGTCATCTTGATGCAGCATCGCGGTGCCGGGGGCATTGCTGGCGGGGTTGGCAGCGCGGCGGATCATGGCGTTGGTGAACGAGCCGACGAGGTCGAGGTGCGCGACCGAGTCGCCGAACTCATAGGGCTTGGTGCGTTCGATCTCGACGGCACCCTCGCCGACGATGGGCCCGGTGTGGCGGCCGCTGCGGGCGGCTTCGAGATCGCTGAAGATCTCCTGCAGGAGCTTGCTCTGAAAGAGCTTGTAAGCCTGGGGCGAGAGGCGGAAACCGTTGGCGGTGGATTCAAGCCCCTGCCGCTCGGCCTCCTGCTTGACATACTCCTCGATCTGCTTTTGAAGCTTGTTGAGCTCCTCGACCTTGGCTTCATCAACGTACTGCGAGAGTTCTTCGAGATCGATGATGCCGATCTGAGCGTTCTTGGCGGCTTCGGCGAGTTGCTCGAGGAGTTTATCGATGGCTTCAAGCTCATCGCGCAGGGCGATGGCCTCGGCAACGCTGAGGGGTTCGCGGCCGGTGAAGGTGTACTTCGAGACGAGGGCATCGACCTGGTATTTGTCGCCCAGGGTGGCGATGGTGCGCATGAGGGCGCGGGAAAAGTCGGATTGATCGTCGCGCTGCGCTTCCCAGAGATTTTCAAGCTCGCCGAGTTGCTCGTCGCGGGTCGCCTCGGCAAAGGCTTTGGCGGAGCGTTTGTCGGGCTGCGCATCGTTCACGGCGCGGGTGTAGCGCTTGGCGGCCTCGTCGATGGCCGAGTCGGACTCGTAGGTGCCGAGGATTTTCTTCTTGCGGGCCTCGAGCAAGGCGCGGAGGGCCTCAATGCTCGGGCCCAGCGAGGGGAACATGGAAGGATCAAGCTTGATGGCGCGGGCGAGTTCCTCGGGCGTGAGGTCGCGCATGGAGCCGTACGCCATCATGTGCTCCATCGCGGCGGAGGCGATATCGGGAGCGGGAGCGGTGGGCGATGGGAAGTTCTTGGGGTCGTACGCCTGATAGGAGTGGACGAGGCCGGGCGGCGTGACGCGCGCTTTCCCACTCTCGGGGCTGGGATCAGGTTGGAGAGGCACCATGGAAAACTCCGAGCACGAGGCCCGCGGTGGATGATTGGTACGCCGAATCGGGAGGAGAAGATCGGAAAGGAATCAGGTGATGACAGCGCGGAACCAGTCGGTGGGTTCCTGCTTGGACATTTCGCCGGCGGCGACGGCGAGGGTTTTGTCCGCTGCGTCATGCTGACTGGGAAGTTTGCAGCAGCCATTGGCGATCAGGAACGTGAGCGCGGACGCAAGGGCGGCGCGTTTGTTCCCGTCGAGGAATGCGTGGTCCTTGGCGAGGTGGAAGAGGTACGCAGCGGCCATCGCGGCGAGATCATCATGGAGAAACGCGCCGGAAAACGTTTGTCTGGGGGTCATGACGGCGGAGGTGAGGAGGCCGAGATCGCGCACCCCCGCGAGGCCGCCGTCGCGGGCGATCACGCGTTCATGAACCTGAAGGACGTCTTCAACGCTGAGAAAGGCGATGTTGGTTGACATTGCTTGCACCCGTTATTGCGAGAGCCGTTTGAGGGCATCCCCGTAGTCGCGCTCAATCTGGTCCATCGCCTCGCTCGTCCGCTCACGACCAATCCCCACATTCGCGGGCCGAATGCTGAGCGTGTTGCCCTGGACCGTGACAGTGAGGGGCGTATCGAGGTCGATGCCCATGGTTTCCATGAGGGCTTTGTCGATGATGAGCGCGCCGCTGTTGCCATATTTCTGGAGGGTCTTGGTCATGGGTCGTAGTCCGGTCTTGCAACACACGCCAACTTGGTCCGCGACAACGGTTGCGAGCACATAGTACAGTGTACTATGTGTTGTACGTCATACTACCAAATTCGGGTCTTGAGCCCAAATTTGCGATGGAAGCCCAGCTCAGCGTTGTCAGCTTAGTTATAGGACTCAAAGGATGGGCGTTATTTCCATGTCACACTGAATATTCCACGCGGCCGTGCCGGGTCGCTCGTGAGATCTTGTCACCGGCCCAGAGACCAGCGAGGACGAACTCGATGCACGAGGCACGGACGGCGGGGTCGGCCGAGGCGTTCACTTCGAAGGCCTTGTCCCAGATCGGCGGCACGCGCTTGATGAGGTTGGCGTAGTGGGCGCTTGGGAGCATGTCGCCCACTTCGATTTTGACGCCCTTGGCGAAAACGGCGGCGATCTCTTCGAGGCCGTGGGCGGAGACGTATTCGCTGAAGACGACTTTGACGGCCTCGGCGAGGACGGCATCGAGCACCTGCTTTTCGCTCATTTGATGGGTGCCCATCATGTCGAGTTCGAGTTTGCCAACGGCGCTGGAATGAAAGTGGGCAAGGTCGCTCATGCGGGGGACGGCGGGCTTTTCGCCCAGACGAATGGCCCTCTGGCGGCTGCTGGCGATCATGATCTTGTAGTTGGCGATGCTCAGGCGGGCCGACACGCCCGACTGTTGATCGATGTACTTGCTTTTGCGGGCGCAGATCACCATCTGCTCGCAGATCTCCTTCATGAAACGGGGGACGGTGACTGGGAACTCGCCGCCGAGATCGAGTCCGTCGGCCAGGGCTTCGTGCTCCATGATCTCGATGCCGAGATCGCGGGTGGCGGGATAGTGCGTCTGGATCGTGGAGCCGATGCGGTCCTTCAACTGCGGGATGACCTTGCCCGAGCGGTTGTAGGTGCTGGGGTTGGCCGAGAAGAGGACCAAGACATCGATATCGAACGAGACTGGATAGCCGCGGATCTGCACGTCGCGCTCTTCGAGAATGTTGAAGAGGCCGACCTGCACAAGATCATCAAGATCAGGCAGTTCGTTCATGGCGAAGATGCCGCGGTGCAGGCGGGGAATGAGCCCAAAGTGGAGAGCTTCTTCGGTGCCCATGCTGATGCCACCGGCGAGTTTGGCGGGGTCGATCTCGCCGATGATGTCGGCAAACTTGGTGCCGGGCGCGAGTCGCTCGGCGTAGCGCTCTTTGCGGGGCCACCAGGCGACGGGGGCGTTCTCGCCGTGGGTTTGAAGGAACGCTTTGCCGGCGCGGGTGATGGGGTGGAAGGGGTCTTCGTGGACCGCGCTGCCGCCGTGGAACGACGCGGGAATATCGAGGTAAGGAATGAAGGGGTCAAGGAACGAGACAAGGGCCCGCATGAGGCGGCTTTTGGCCTGGCCCTTTTCGCCGAGGAAGATCATGTCGTGCCCGGCGAGAACGGCGTTGATGACCTCGGGGATGACGGTGCTGTCATAGCCGACGATGCCGGGAAAGAGTTCAGTCTGTCCGCTTTGAAGAGCGGTGACAAGGTTCTCGCGGAGTTCGGCCTTCACGGAGCGCGATTTCCATCCCGACGAGCGGAGGCGGCCGACGGTGGTCGCCAATGGGGTGGTGGCCGGAGCCGTGGTTGAGGCGCTGGACGGTGAGTTGGGATTGTTCATGGGGATGACGGTCGCGAACGCTTCCCGGCGTATCGATGTCCGTCGATAGATGATACGACGGTGGGGCGGGCGGGTTCGACGCCGGAGGGCAACGAAGCCAATTGGGCACGATGGTTTCCTAAAAAGCAGAGCAATCGGTGATCGAATACGCTTGTGGGCTCAATCCGAGGACCGGAAGAGGCCCGAGCCGACGACGGATCGAACCAATGCGCGAGGATTCTCATGGACCAGTTTGCGCCGCCAGACAACACGCCCCCCGGACTTGCAAAGCCGGCCGCCTACAACCAAGCCGATGAGGCGGAGTGGGTTGAGCCGCCGTCGTGGCCGACGGCGGTGGGCGTGGTCAGCATCATTCTGGGCTCACTCTTTACGCTGTGCGGGTTCTTGATGCCGCTGATGCCCATGTTCATGAAGTCTTTCGTCCCGGCGGGTGAAGAACTCCCTCCGAGCCTGCAGTTTTCAGCGCTGCAGTGGGGCCTTGGAATCGCCGGATGGCTCTTCTCGATCGTGCTGCTTATTGGCGGTATAGCCTGCGTGCGACGCAGTTACGTTGCCCGATGGCTTCACCTCGCTTACGCGCTCTTTGGTTTCATCGCGACGCCGCTGAACATCATGATTCAGGTGGGGATTCACGAGAAAATGAAGGTGTGGGTCGCGGAGCACCCCAAGAGTCCGTTTGCACAGGGGCAAGGCGGTGCGGCGGGCACATGGGGCGTGATCATCGGGATCGTGATGACCCTGCTTATCTCGCTGGCGTGGCCGTCGTTCTGCGCGATCTGGTTCGGGGCACTGAAGCGGCGGCCGGTGGATTTCACGGGCACGATCAGCCACTGACGCGGGCATCTGGGCGACTATCCCCCGATAGCCGACATGGGTCGCGCTGGCTGGGTGAACCCGGCACTGGTGATTCCGTGTCCGGCCTGCTTGGTGAAGGTCGCGTCGATAAGCGTTTGCGCGAGTTCATCGTCTGACGCGCCGCGGCGTATGGGGCCGCGGAGGTCGTACTCGTCGGTTGAAAAGAGGCATGGCCGTATCTTTCCGTCGGCCGTGATGCGGAGCCGCGAGCATGCACCGCAGAAGGAACGCGTGACAGGGGCGATGATTCCGACGCTGCCGCTCGGAGCAGCCCCCCCACTTCTGGCCGACGACTGGAACTCGTAGATCTCGGCTGTGCCGCTTTCGTCGCGGCGGCCGATCGGTTTGACGGGTGCCGCGGCGTGCACGAGTGAAGCGATCTCTGAGGCCGGCACGAGCGATGCGGTGTCCCAGGCGCGGGCGGAGTCGAGGGGCATGAACTCGATGAAACGCATCTCGAAACCCATGTCGCGGGCGAGCAGCGTGAGAGGGCCGACGGCCTCTTCGTTCACGCCCCGGACGACCACGGCGTTGACTTTGACGTGCTCAAATCCTGCCCGCTGGGCCGCGGCGATGGCCTGCACGACCTGATCGGGCGACGTGGCGGAGCGGGTGATGGCCGCGAACGTCTCGGGCCGCAACGAATCGATGCTGAAGGTGATGCGTCGGAGGCCGGCGGCTTTCCAAGCGGCGAGGGCGGGGGGGGTGGCGAGTGACCCATTGGTGGTCATGGCGAGATCATTGATCTCGAGCGCGGCCAGCCCTTGAATGATGGCGGGAAGGCGCGGATGAAGGGTTGGCTCGCCGCCGGTAATGCGGACCTTCTTCACGCCAAGGGAGACGCAGAGCCGGGCGGCGCGAATCAGTTCATCAACGCTCAGGGACTCGGAGGCGGGCATGAAGCGAACATCGGGCTCCATGCAGTAGGTGCAGCGGAAGTTGCAGCGGTCGGTGATCGAGAGGCGCAGCTCGCGGATGGTTCGGCCGTGCGAATCGATCATGCGGCGGTGGGTGTGCGGGGCGTGGGCTGGGGTTGGCAGTCGCGGGCCGCCGACTGGGTGCTGGGCGTGGGTCAGGATGGGGAGCGAAAACGACACAGTAAACGATAGGTGAAGGTATGCGGGCGCGAATCGCGCCAAAGATCGGGCATGCGTGCACCCTCTGCGGCCGGCGGGTTTCCTGCCATTTGGTACACCCTGAAGAAGTCAATGAGCTCCGGGCGCGCGGGCGGCGTGGGCGGGATGATGCGGATGTGGCGGGCGCTGCGGAGCAAGAACGCCTGCAAGACATGCGCGCTGGGGATGGGCGGGCAGCAGGGCGGCATGACCAACGAGCTGGGGCGTTTCCCGGAGGTGTGCAAGAAGTCCGTGCAGGCGATGGCGGCAGACATGCAGGGGGCGATTCGGCCGGGGTTCTTTGAAGAGTTTGATTTCGCCGGGCTTTCGCGGCTATCGGCGCGCGAACTGGAGAACGCCGGGCGGCTCACGCGGCCGATGTTCGCCGGGCCGGGGGAGAGTCGGTATCGGCCGATTGAGTGGGCCGAGGCAGTGTCTCTCACGGCTGATGCCATGAAGACTTCGAAGCCGGATGAAACGTTTTTCTATTTCAGCGGGCGATCGAGCAACGAAGCGGCGTTTTTGCTGCAGCTTGTGGCGCGGTTATACGGCACCAACAACATCAACAACTGCTCGTACTTCTGCCATCAGGCCAGTGGCGTGGGGCTGCGGTCGGTCACCGGCTCGGGCACGGCGACGGTGAACCTTGACGATGTGGGGCGCGCGGACCTGATCGTGGTGCTGGGCGGCAACCCGGCGAGCAATCACCCGAGGCTGTTGCGGACGATCATCGACCTGAAGCGGCAGGGCGGAAAGGTGCTGGTGGTGAACCCGCTGAAAGAGCTTGGTCTGGTGCGCTTCAAGGTGCCGTCGGACGTGCGGAGTTTGCTGTTTGGCTCAACGATTGCTGACGAATACCTGCAGCCGCATATCGGCGGAGATATCGCGTTCTTGACAGGTGTAGCGAAGTTGCTCATTGAGCAGGGCAACGTGGATCAGGCGTATCTCGATTTGTATACCGACGGTTACCGCGAGTTTGCATCGCACGCGGCGGGGTCGTCGTGGAACAGCCTGACGAACGCGAGCGGTCTTGATCGCGCCTCGTTTGAGCGCGCGGCGGCCATGCTGACGGCCTCGAAGCGGACGATCTTCGCGTGGACCATGGGCATCACGCATCACGAGCACGGCGTGGGCAATGTGCAGATGATCGCGGCGCTGGCGCTGCTGCGGGGCATGCTGGGGCGACAGGGGTGCGGGCTTTTGCCGCTGCGCGGGCACAGCAACGTGCAGGGCATCGGCTCGATGGGCGCGGTGCCGGATTTGAAATGGCCCACGCTGAAAGCGATGCAGGAGCGCTTCGGCGTGACGCTGCCGACAGCGCCCGGACTGGACACGCTGGCGTGTGTGGAGCGGGCCGCGGCGGGAAGTATGAAGTTTGCGCTCCACCTCGGCGGCAACTTGTTTGGCTCAAGCCCTGATTCTGCGGCGGCGGAAGCGGCCTTGGGCAAGATCGGACTGACCGTGTTCATGAGCACAACACTCAACACGGGGCATGTGCGGGGGCGCGGGCAGAGCTCGCTGATTTTGCCGGTGCTTGCACGCGACGAAGAGCCGGAGGCAACGACCCAGGAATCGATGTTCAGCTTTGTGCGGCTCTCCGATGGGGGAGTTACCCGCCACGAGGGCCCACGGAGCGAGGTGCAGGTGATTGCGCACATCGCCCGGCAGGTGCTTGGGGATGCGGTCCCGCTGAATCTGGCGAAGATGGAAGAAACCAGCACGGTCCGCGAGCACATCGCCGCCGTTATTGATGGTTACGCGCCGGTTGGATTGATCGACAAGACCAAGACAGAGTTCGTCATCGAGGGACGGCACTTCCACGAGCCAACGTTCAAGACCGACTCGAAGAAGGCGCGGTTTCATGTGGTGCCGGTGCCGCCGCTGGCCGGCGATGGCACGCCGGGGACGCTTCGCCTGATGACGATTCGCTCCGAAGGGCAGTTCAACACGGTGGTGTACGAGGACGAGGATTTGTATCGCGGCAACGAGCGGCGCGATGTGATCATGATGAACGCGGCGGACATGGCGGCGCGGAAACTTCAGACCGACGACCGCGTGGATGTGCGGAGTCAGACCGGAGAGATGCGCGGGCTTCTGGTTCGACCGACCGATATTCGAGCGGGGAACTGCGCGGCCTACTTCCCCGAGGCCAACGTGCTAGTGCCGATGACACGCGATAGCCGGAGCAAGACGCCGCCCTTCAAGAACGTGCCGGTGGTTGTGGCGAAGTCGCGGCAGCTCACGGTGCTCAAGTGAGTTCGACGCTGCTCAGCGCATGAGTGACTGGCTGAGTTTTTTCACGCACGCGCCGACGATCGCAGCGGCCTGTTCAAGCTCGTTCTGAGTCGTCTCGCGCGAGAGCGAGAAGCGAATGGAACCGTGGGCAAGCTCAGGAGGCACGCCCATGGCGAGAAGCACTGGCGAGGGATCGAGCGAGCCGGAAGAACATGCCGCGCCGGCGCTGGCGGCAAGGCCACGCTCGCTCATGGCCAGAAGCAGGGCCTCGGCTTCGAGGCGGGGGAAAGCGATGTTGGTGGTGTTCCAGAGGCGAGCGCTTGAGCCGCCACGGGGGCCGTTGACCTCGGCGGGCACGCCGGCATCGATGGCGCGGCGGATGACCTGGGCCTCGAACCAGTCGCGAAGCACACCAAGACGCGCTCGCTCAGAGGGGGATTCGGTCAGCCAAACTCGGGCAGCGTCAGCGGCGGCACCGGCACCGAGAATGCCGGGGACATTCTCCGTCCCGCCGCGGCGTTCTTTCTCCTGGGTGCCGCGGATGCGGGGAACCAGGCCGGTTCCCTGCCTGGCATAGAGCACTCCGACGCCCTTCGGACCGTGGAACTTGTGCGGCGCAAAGGTGAGCAGGTCGGGCCCGGTTAAATCACCCTCCGGGGAATCGAGTTGGACCGGCTCCTTGCCGACCCATTGCGTGGCGTCGCAGTGAAAGGGCACACGCCGAGCGCGGCAAAGGCTTGCGATGGGCGATACGGGCTGGATGGCGCCCGTCTCGTTGTTGGCCCACTGAATGCTTACGAGCGCGATGGAGTCGTCGATGAGGCCTTCGAGGGTGTCGAGACGGACGACGCCGGCGCGATCGATGGGCGCGGTGACGACTTCAACCTCGTTCCGTTTGGCGAGGTGCCAGACAAGGTCGCGGATGGCGGCGTGCTCGACGGCGGTGGTGAGGACGCGGGTCTTGCGGGTTGTGGCGAGCGTGCCACGGATGGCGAGGTCAATCGCTTCGGTGCCGCCGGAGGTAAAGGTGATGTTGCGGGGCACGGTGCCGATGAGGGACGCGACGGAGGCGCGCGCGAGCTCGATCTTGGCGCGGGCATCCTGGCCGGGGCGGTGGATGCTTGACGGATTGTGCCAGAAGGTGGCGAGTGAATCGGCCACAGCAGCCAACGCCGCGGGGAGCGGACGGGTGGTGGCGTTGTTGTCGAGGTAGATCACGGGGGATGGTACGGAGTGCGTGTCGATAGGCGTGCCGACAGAGGCAATCGCTACGATCGGCCATGATTCGGCCAGAAGTCAAAGAGTCAGTACCGGCGAGTCCACACACGGCATCACGCAAACCGTCTGGCGAGGCAGCGCCGCTGGCGGGGTCCCGCGACGATCGCGGTAGGCCGATTGAACGGCTGAGCGTTCGCGAGCTGAAGCGCACGGCCGAACGCAAGAGCGATCCGCGCGCGGTGCTCGCGCGGCGGATTCGCGACGCGGTGCGGGCTGAAGCGCGCCGGCAGACTCCGGGGCGATTTTTCGCAGGTCTGGGGATCATCATCGGCCTGAACGTTGTTACGTCCGTGATGCTGATGGCGTTTCCTGGGATTTTCTGGATTCGACCGATTGTCTTCTGGGGCTTGATCGCAGCGTTCGTTTTCTACATGCGGTGGTACATCAGTGTTGTCGCAGCGAAGAATATCTCCGTTTCGGCCGTCGCCGAAGGAGTGTGCGGGTCATGCACCTACACGCTGAAGGACATCGTTGCTGAGCCCGACGGTTGCGTGGTGTGCCCTGAATGCGGGGCGGCGTGGCGGGCCGAGCGGATCGTTCGACCCCACTGGGATCTCGATCAGTCTCCATTTACTGACTACCAGCCGCCGTGGATTCAGCGGTTTTTTCTGGCTATTCCCCGAACCAGAGACCAACTGGCACCCGACGATCGAGGCCGGTATGTGCGAATCCTCGATGCGCGGTTGCGGCTCGTCGCGCCAGCTCAACGGTTAGCGCTCGGAAGCGCGCGCATCAAGGAGCTGAAGCGATTGACGTTTCGGATCGGGCTCGTCTTGCGGTGCCTGATGTCGGTGATTCCGTTTGGCATTTCCGCGATGCTCGTTGTCGGAGGAGTTTACGGGGTTGTCACGGCGAGCCGGCGCGACGATGTCTACTGGATCAGCGGCGTCACGGGCGGCTTCGGCCTGATCATGTTTCTTGTCGGGCTGGCAACGATCTTCTCCCTTTCCTTTCGCGGTCCCAAACGCGTCACCGCAACGTTCCGGGAGCACTCCATTTGCGGCTGCTGCGGGCAAGACCTGGCCGGGTTTCCGGCCGACGGCATGGGTATGACGAGTTGTCCGGTCTGCCGGTCTGGGTGGAGACTGTCTGGGCGGTTCGGGGTTGCCGTTGCGGAGGCTGCCGGCCCTTTGAGCAGTACCGCGTTCTCGAAAGCCGACCCGATCGAAGAGCCGCCAGAAAGGCCTTAGAACCGCGAAGAAGCGAGAATTGGCCCCGGTTTGCGCCTCGGAATGCCGCAGGGGATTCTTCTTCCTATGATGCCACCATGAGCAACGGCGATACCCCCAAGCTGATTCTGAGCGATGACTGGCGCGGCGAGAAGGAGGCCAAAGCGGCCTCGAAACAAGAGGCTCCCGCGGCCCCCAAGCTGGTCGTTGACAGCGACTGGAAGAACGAGGCTCAGGCCGAGAAGGACAAGATGGCCGAAGCGGCCAAGACGGCCGAAGCCAAGGGTGGCAAGGCCGCTGGCCAGCGCGAGCTGCCGCCGGCGGACTTCAAGACGCTGGTGGGCACCATGGTGACCCAGGCGGGCATGTATCTGGGCTGGTTCCCCGACGCTCAGGGTCGGGCCGTCGTGTCGATGGAGTACGCGAAGTTTCACATCGATCTGATCGGCGTGCTGGCGGAAAAGTGCAAGGGCAACATCACCGCTGAGGAACAGGCGGAACTGCTCGAGGCCCTTCAAGAGCTGCGTGGGCAGTTTGTCGAAGTGGGCCGCGCGGTCGCCCAGGCGGCGGCCGAGAAGCTCAAGGGTGGCGCGGGCGGCACGGGCGGAGGTATGTCGGGGGGAATGGGTGGCGGGATGGGGGCGGGCGGCATGACGTTCGGCGGCGGGCCCAAGCTGCCGTCCTGATGACCGTCGAGAGTTGAAGTTGACTGGGTTTTTCGTCCCTGCGGGCGAAGCGAGGGCTGAGATTTGACCGCCAGTGAGTCGTTTTGGAAGAAGCATCATTTCCTGTTGCGCCGGCTGCACTCCCTCACGGGCATCGTGCCCATCGGCGTGTTCCTGATGGCGCACCTGCTGACCAACTCCTCAATCCTTTGGGGCAAGCTCGGGCTGCGTGGCGAGCACGCCGAATCGGGCGTGGTTGAAGGCGGCGTCCGCTACTTCAACGAAGAAGTGACATGGATCAACGAGCAGATCCCCCACCTGCTGCTCATCGAGATCACGCTGTGGGCGGCGATCGGGTTTCACTCGATTCTGGGCGTGATGTACGCCATGAGCGGGCAAAGCAACACGCGGGCCTACGGCTATGGCGACAACTGGCGCTATCGGCTCCAGCGCGTGAGCGGATACGTGGGCATCGCATTCATCTTCTATCACGTAGCGACACTCCGCTGGGGGTGGTCGTTTCTGGTGCCGTCGGGCACGGTCTGGAGCCACCACTTCGCCTCCTCAACCCTCGCGACGGCGCTGCGCGGCGGCACCGACGGATTCACCGCCATGGGCGTGCTCGTGTCGCTCTTCTACTTTGTGGGCATCACCATGCTGGTGTTCCATTTCGCCAACGGCATGTGGACGGCGGCGATCACGTGGGGCATTACGGTGTCGCAGTCGGCGCAGCGACGCTGGGGCGTGGCGTGCCTGGGGTTGGGTGCCAGCCTGATGGTGATGGCGTGGGGCGCCTTGGCGGGCTTCGTGCTGCTTGACCCGATCAAAGCCCGAGCTTTGGAAGACGAAAAAGCAGGTATAACTGGTTTGAGCCCTGAAAAACGGTGAACTGGCTTGATGTTTCAGAAGTAAATGAAAGTATTGAAACCTCGAATTGGCGCGCGGGCTGTTTCGAGCGTTGAGGAACCGGACCATGGCGGCAGGCAAACGAGTGATTGTGGTAGGCGGCGGGCTGGCTGGGCTGTCGGCGAGCGTTCGGCTGGCCGAGGCGGGTGTCGCCGTGGACCTGTTCTCACTGGTGCCGGTGAAGCGAAGTCACAGCGTCTGCGCGCAGGGCGGTATTAACGCCTGTAATGAGGTGGCCCGCCAGCAGGGGTACAGCGAGTACGAGCACTTTGATGAGACCATTTACGGCGGCGACTTTCTTGCCGACCAGCACCCGGTGCTGGAGATGGCCAACTGGGCACCGCGCATCATCGACCTGCTGGACCGTATGGGTGTGCCGTTCAACCGCACCAACGAGGGCAACCGCGACCTGCGACTCTTCGGCGGCTCGCTCTTCAAGCGAACGCACTTCGCGGGCGCTACGACGGGCCAGCAGCTCATGTATGCGCTTGATGAACAAACCCGTCGCGCCGAGAGTGAGGGGAAGATCATCAAGTACGAGTTCTGGGAGTTCCTGCGGCCGATTGTCAGCGAGGGCCGCTGCGTGGGCATTGTTGCGCAGGACAGCCGGACGATGCAGATCCGCTCGTTCCGCGCCGACGCGGTGGTGATGGCGACGGGCGGCTGCGGGCTGGTGTTTGGCAAGAGCACCAACAGCGTGATGTGCACAGGCGCCGCCATGAGCCGGTGCTACCAGCAAGGCGCGTGGTACGGCAACCCGGAGATGATCCAGGTCCATCCGACGGCGATTCCCGGCGCCGACAAGCTCCGGCTGATGAGCGAGAGTGCCCGCGGCGAGGGCGGTCGCGTCTGGGTGCCGCGGAAGAAGGGCGACACTCGCGCCGCCAAGGACATTCCCGAGGCCGAGCGCTCCTACTTCCTTGAAGAGCGGTATCCGGCGTACGGCAACATTGTGCCGCGGGATATTGCCACGCGCGAGATCTTCAGCGTCTGCGTGAATGACGGCATGGGCGTGAACGGTGAGAACCAGGTGTACCTGGATCTCAGCCATCTCGACCCGGAGTATCTCACCAAGAAGCTGGGCGGGATTCTGGAGATCTATGAGAAGTTTGTGGGTGTGGACCCGCGGTTTGAGCCCATGAAGATATTCCCCGCCGTGCACTACAGCATGGGCGGGCTGTACACGACGTTTACGAAAGGCTCGTACAACCCGGCCGAGGCGCGGACCAAGCACAAGAGCGGGACGCGCCCGCCGCTGGGGGCGGACATCGGCCTGGGCATGACGGTCGGCGCGCCCAACAACTCGATGACCAACATCCCGGGCCTTTACGCCTTTGGCGAGGTGAACTTTGCGTATCACGGGGCGAACCGCCTGGGCGCCAACGCATTGCTCTCGTGCATCTTCGACGGGCTGTTCTGCGGCGTGTCGGTCGTGAACTACGTGAACGACACCGGGCGAAAGGCCACCACGGAGTTGTCGCAGAATATCTACGACGGCGCGTCGAAGAGCGAGGCCGACAAGCAGCAACGGCTGCTGAGCACGGTCACGAGCGGCGTTGGCCCGGCCGAGACCAGTCCGTACGTGATCGGCAAAGAAATGGGCGACGAGATGACCGCTGCGTGCACGGTGGTACGTACCGAGGCGCGGCTCAAACAGTGCCTTGGCAAGCTGGCCGGACTCCGCGATCGCCACGCACGGATGCGGTTACCCGATGGCTCGGGCTGGACGAACCAGTCGCTCGCGTATGCCCGGGCGGTGGGCGACATGCTAATCGCGGCCGAGGCGCTGTGCCAGGGGGCGATCGCGCGGCGTGAGAGCCGCGGGGCCCACTATCGCAGTGACTTCCAGTCGCGTAACGACGCCGAGTTCATGAAGTCGACCATCGTGAAGTTTGACGCGCGGGCCGGCACTTCGAGCGTGGAGTTCATTGCGATTGACGCGTCGCTCATCGAACCGACGGCACGCACCTACGGCAAGAAGGATGTTCCGACGAGCGGCGCCAAGCCTGCACCGGCCATGGCCACCGCGTCCTGACGCTTTGTTTGACTCTGACGATTTCACCGCTGCAATACCGAGATATTCATGAACTTCACATCAAGCGCTCCGGCGAGTGGTCAAACCAGCAAAGCACCGGCCAAAGAAGGCCGGACAGTCATTTTTCGAATCAAGCGGTGTGACGGACCGGGCAAGCCTTCGCGCTACGAGGACTTCGCGGTGAAAGTGCCGCGGAACGCCAACGTGATCTCGTGCCTGCAGCAGATTGCGGCGATGGGCATAACGGCTTCGGGCGCCTCCACGACGCCGGTGGCGTTCGACTCTGGCTGCCTTGAGGAGGTCTGCGGTTCGTGCACGATGGTGATTAACGGGCAGGTGCGGCAATCGTGCTCGTGCCTGATCGACGAGTACGCCCCCAACGATGGCGATGTCGTCACGCTCGAGCCGATGAGCAAGTTTCCGGTTGTTCGCGATCTGTGGGTTGATCGCTCGCGGCTCTTCCACGCTCTGAAGCGGGTGCAGGCGTGGGTGCCGATCGACGGCACATATTCCCTTGGGCAGGGCCCGAAGGAAAGCCACAAGAACCAGGAAGTGCGTTACAAGCTTTCTGAGTGCATGTCGTGTGGATGCTGCCTGGAGGCTTGTCCGCAGTTCAACAAGGAAGAGGATTCCAAAGAGTGGGACTCGGCCTTTATCGGCGCCCACGCCATCAGCCAGGCGCGGCTGTTCAACATGCACGAAACCGGCAAGCAGCTCGCGTCCGAGCGGCTTGACGTGCTTTCTGGCCCGGGCGGCGTTTCTGACTGCGGCAACGCTCAGAACTGTGTGAAGGTGTGCCCCAAGAAGATTCCGCTCACCGAATCGATCGCGGCGATGGGTCGGGGCGTGATGGTGAACGCCGTCAAGAAGTTCTTTGGCCGGTGATGAGTCGGCCCACTCGATAAGAAACAACCATGGCGGTCGTTTGTGGCGACGGCCGTGCCATTTTTGGTTGGTTGACCTGCCGGTTCTCAGCTCTGGTTGACGGTCAACGACACGCCACGCTCGACGCGCTTCTTTTCGGCAATGGCTTCCCAGCCGCTGCCGAGCTCGCCGATCGGATCGGGGGGGATGATGTCCACCTTTTTGTCGCCCAGCTTCACTTCGCCGCGCTTGACGCGGTCTTGAAATGCGAGCGTTTCGGCCAGAAGTCGCTCAAGGATTTCTTCCTCGGGCACGTTGGCGACGCGCTCGCCCTGCACGTAGATGATGCCGCGGCGATCACCGGCGAAGACGGCGACGTCGGCGCCCTCGGCCTCGCCGGGGCCGTTGACGATGCAGCCCATGACGGCGAGCTTGATGGGGAGTTGCACCTTGCTCTCCATCATTTTGCGAACGTTTTGAACCAGCGAGATGAGGTCAACCTGGATGCGGCCACAGGTCGGACAGGCGATAAGTTCGACACCCTTGCGCTCGCGGGCGCCGAGTGAGTACAACAGTTCGAGCCCGTCCTCAACTTCAAACTTCGAATCGCTGGCGTAAGAAATGCGGATTGTGTCGCCGATGCCGTTGGCGAGGAGCGTGCCGAGGGCCACGACGGAGCGGATGCAGCCGGTTTCTTTTGGGCCGGCGTGCGTGACACCGAGGTGAAGAGGGTGATCGAACCGCTTGCTGATTTCCGTGTAGGCCTCAACGACGGTCGGCACGTCCATGCTCTTGGCCGAGATGGTGATGTCGTAGAAATCCTGCTCGTAGAAGATGTCGAGGTATTCCTCGAGCTTGGTAATCATGATGGCGAGCAGGTAGCCTCGCTTGCTGGTGGAGAAGAACTCGCCGAGTTCTTTCAGCCGCTTCTGCTTGTCGCGGCGTTCGATGATCGAGCCTTCATTGACACCGATGCGGATAGGGATGCCTTTGCCGCCGTTGGCAGCCTTGCAGGCCTTGATGACCTCGACGACCTGATCGCGGTCCTGAATGTTGCCGGGGTTGAGGCGGATCTTGTGGACGCCCGCCTCGATGGCTTCGAGGGCCCGCTTGAAGTGAAAGTGCACGTCGGCGACGATAGGGACCGTTACCTGATTCAGGATTTCCTTAAGAGCGTCGGTGTCTTTCTTTTCCGGCACGGCGACTCGGACGATGTCGGCGCCAGCGGCGGTCAAGCGGTTGATCTCGGCGACGCACTTGTCGATGTCGTGCGTGTAGCCTGTTGTCATGGTCTGCACGCTCACGGGGGCGGGCTGTGTGCCATGCAAACCGCCACCAATGGCCACGCGGCCAACGCGATCATCTCCGAGCACAACTTGACGGGTAGGGCGGCGGGGGTTCATAGAAAGAATGATAGTGACGATCGGCGAAGTTCGCCGTGTCGCGGGCTCGATGGAGCCGCTGATTCCGAGAAGTCAAACGACGGTTCAGGCCGCTCAGGGCCCCAGGAACGAGTCCTTCTCACAGCCGGGCTGCTCGATGCCCTTGAGCAGCACGACCGGGTTGCCGGCCGAGTCGCGGACGAGTTCCATACTGATGACCTTGAACTCAAGCGGCTGGGGGAGCCAGATGTTGTCGCCAGAGGAAAGGATCGGGGACGGGGCCCATGTCGCCGAACCGTCATTCCAGAGGACGTTCTGCCCGCGCGCGCCGTGGTTGGGCGAGTTGGATGTCGGGTCCGCCGCGGTCTTGTTCATGTTAGCGAGCGTGACCGGCGAGCGATCGGCAAGGATCACGGTGCGATCGCCACCCGACCAAGCGGGGCGGCAGTTGGCGAAGAGATTCTGCATCGAGTAGCTGACTTCGTTCATGCAACTGAAATCCACCTGTCCGGCCGTGGGCTTGCCCGTGAGGCACATGCACGAGCCGGGGCAAGTGATCTGATCAAGCGTGGCGTATCCGGAGCGCGAGAGATAGAAGGTGTTGGCCGCGTTTGATTCCGCCGGCTTGCCGATGTTCCACCACACGTTGCCCGCGAGGGAAGCCGTCGCCATGGGGAGCGAGCCGGTGTTATCGCCGCCGTACTGGCCGAAGGCGGTCTTGAGGGCTGAGAAGTTGGCGAGGCAGGCCGTCTGCTGGGCACGCTCGCGCGAGCTTGCAAACATCGGCCAGAGCACGCCGGTGCCAATCGCGAGCACCGCTGCGACCGAGACGAGATCGCTCAAACGCCAAGCCTGTGCCGGACGGGCGGTCGTAACAGGAGTGGCGGGCGGGATCCGCATTCCGGTTTCCCGGTTCTCGATCTTCCCCTGAACAAACGAAAGCGTTCGCTCAACGCGGTCATTGCGATCAGTTTCGGAAAACGCCTGCTGGATGTTCAGGAGCGAGAGAATCCGGGCGTGGTGTCGGGCCCGATCGCGCACTCCGTGTGAAACGCGGGAGGAATCGAAACCAGCCCCGATGAGGGCCTCAAGGGCATCGCGATCGGCTGCGGCGAGCATGGAATCATCTTCGTGCACCCAGCCGCGCGATTGATGGGCGGACTGAATGTCAGCGATCACACTGGCGGAGGCAGCTTGGGCGGCGCAGAGCAGGTCGCGGGTTCGCCCGATGAGCGACTCACGACCGGCTGCGAGGTCGATCTCGGCTATGGGCGTGGCGGCCAGAAGCCCGAGCACCGCAGCAACCTGGCTGGCCCGCTCGCGGAGGTCGGAGGGGAGTTGTTCGATCCTATAATCCGCGTTTATCAAAGCGCTGAGCGCTTCCATATCGGCGCTGCCCAGAGCGACCTGCGGGTGCGAATCATCATTCGTGATGTGCTGATCATCCAACGGGTTCATCAACAATCCCCAAACAGCCAAACGGCTTGGTCAATCACACCTCAACAAGCGTTCCCAAATCAGCCAGCCAACAGCCTCAGCAAACACGTTCAACCAGCTATTCCGAAACCCTGCGTATCGTCGTTTCGCCTACTTCGGTCCAACCACTACGCGTGACCCGGCTCAGGAGGTCGAAGCTTCGGAAGAACTTGCCTGCCATTTTTTGGCAAAGGTGGCAACCGCGGCATGGAGGCGACTTTTCACGGTACCGAGCGGGATTTGCAAGGTTTCTGCTATCTGGTTATAAGACAGTTTCTGGAAGTACGCCAACAACAGGACCTCACGAAGGGTCGGCGGCATGTCCAAGACGGCCTGCTGAACCTTGCGTTCCTGCTCGGCCGCGGTGAGGGCATCACCGGGCTGCGGAACATCCACCTTCATCAGGTCGACAAATGTCGGCCCGGCACCGCCATCACCCCCACCCCCCCCCCGTCCGCCGGAGATGGGAGCCGAAAGGTCGAGCGTGCGCCGCCGACTGTTCTTACGCAGCAGGTCACGTGCTTTGTTCGCGGCGATCGTAAAGAGCCACGGCTTAAATCGACGCGAAGCGTCGAAGGCGTCGGCCGAGTTGTGAATCTGGAGGAACGTCTCCTGAAAGACATCCTCGGCCCCCGCTCGGTCGCCGATCAGGCGGAACAGGAAGCGCATGAGATCGTCATGGTGGCGGCGGACCAAGACCTCAAGCGCCCCGGTTTCACCGGTTCGGTAGGCGGCCAGCACTTCTTCGTCGGGTCTTTGGTCCATAATCTGGCAGAGACTGGGGAACTGGCTATCAACCCTCGCCAGTTCGCCCCCAAATGGGGCGACTCAGGCCAGCCCGAGTGTACGAACCTTCACCGGCCGGCGGTTCGAGATTTGTTCATGGAGCTCAAAGAGCCAAGTCCGATCACTGCGACCCCTCTTTGGGGTTCGCCCCGGCGAGCAAGAGTGCGGCAAGCGGGAGGGCGAGGATCGGTCCGGTCACGGGGAAACTCCAGGAAGAACTTGGTCCAACCCGCCTGCGTGGCTATCGCGTCGCCAGCCGCTGCATGGCTTCGCGGATGCGGGCCGTCTCGCGCGTCAGCGAGATGCGGACCCACGATGCGGCCGACTCGGCGAAGCCGGCGCCGGGGACGGTGACGACGGCGTGCTCTTCGATCGCCTTGCCGACGAACTTCCACGAGTCCATGGGCTTGCCGGTGGCCGGATCGGTTGGGCAGGGAGACCAGACAAAGATGCCGGCATCGGGCGGGGGCGTGTTCACGCCCATTTTCGCGAGTCCGCTCATCACGATGTCGCGCCGCGTGCGGTACTCCGAACGCATCTGGGCGATGAGCGGATCGTCATAGCGATCGAGCGCGACCGCGCCGGCGTTCTGCACGGCATTGAATGTGCCGCTGTCGTAGTTGTCTTTGACTTGCTTGAGCGCGCCGATGACTTCCTCGTGGCCGACCGCAAAGCCGATGCGCCAGCCGGTCATGTTGAAGGTCTTGCTCAGCGAGTGGAACTCCACGGCCAGCGTGCTGTCAACACTCGCGCCGCGCGCTTCGAAGATGCTGCGGAGTGGTTTGTCGAAATAGATCTCGCTGTATGCCAGGTCGCTGGCGACCACCATGTCACTGCCCGAGGCGAACTTGAGCGCCTCTTCGAAGAGGCCGTCGGGCGCGACGGCCCCGGTGGGGTTGCCCGGGAAGTTGAGCCACATGAGCTTGCTGCGTCGAGCGGCGTCGCCGATCTTCTCAAAGCGCGGGAGCCAACCGTCCTGCGCGGTGGTTTCGACACGGTGGACGGTTGCGCCCGCGAGAATCGTGCCCGCGGCATACACCGGATACGCCGGAGCAAACACGATCGCGCTGTCGCTCGGATTCAGGAGGCCAAGCGGCAGGTGCGAGATACCGTCTTTGCTGCCGATGAGGGCCAAGAGATGCCGAGCCGGATCGACCTTGACGCCAAAGCGTCGCTGCATGAACCGGGCGGCCGCGTGCAGGAACACCTTCGTGCCGTAGCAGTCGGGATACTGGTGGTTGGCCGGCACCCGCATGGCCTCGTTCATGGCCTCGATCACGAAGTCGGGCGTGGGGCGGTCGGGGTCGCCGACGCCGAGGTTGATTACGTCTTTACCCGCCGCGATGGCGGCGCGTTTTTTGTCGTCGATGGCGTTGAACAGGAACGGGGGAAGGGCTCGGACTCTATCGGATCGCGTCAACCGTGACATAGTCCGCCATGGTACGCGAGAGCGCGCCGATTTCGGTTCGGCCTGCCCACTTTTCTGGCCTTCAATCGACAGTTGTTCACCTGCGGCTGTCACGGAGTGGAGTGAATCGAGGTTGGTTCTTGCGCCTGCGTCGCACCGAGGAACCCCTTCCGACCCAAGCCAATTGCCGCGACGATGAGCATGACCGTGATGACGCCGCGCACGCATGCGAGGGGGAGCCGATGTGTCAGGCTGGCACCGAACCGCGCCCCGATGACCGCGGTTGGCGCCATACAACCGGCGAGGATGAGTGCTCGCCAGACCGCCGCGTGCCCGTCCAGCCCGGCCGCGGCATAGAGGCCGGGCAGCGACCAGAGCTTGAGCACGGCGCCGATCATGGCCGTCAGGCAGATCACCGCTGAACTGGTCGCAATGGCTTGGCGGAGCTTGACCTTGCAGAGCATTTGCAGCAGCGGCACCTGCAACACCCCGCCCCCCAGACCGAGCAGACCGGCGGTGAGACCGGTCAAGCCGCCGCTGACGAGCAACCGCGCAGGGGTCACCGTCTCCTGCGCGGTTTCACCATGTTGCGGGCCCCGCAGCAGCGTGTGAATGTTCAAACCGCAATAGACGAGGAGAAACCCGGCTAACAAAATCTGGAGTTGCCAGCCACGGAAGGAGTTCGAGGCCAAAACCCCTAACGCGAGGGAGATGGCCGTGATGGGAAGGAGTTTGCGAACGAGATCTCCCCGAACCGCGCCCGCAGCCCGGTGGCGGAGGGCCGAGGGCACGGCGACCACGAGATTGACCGTCATGGCGGCGGCCATATAGAGATGTTGAACGACGTCGGGTTGACTTCCAAACAGGAATGCAAGCGATGGAAGGATCAGGATCGAACCCCCGACGCCCGCCAAGCCGCCGAGGATGCCCGCCGCCAACCCGACCGCGCCCGAGATGAGTACTTCCGTCAGGGTCATGGGGCGGAGGGTACCGCGTTGAGCCCGTTCGATGCGACCAAATTCCTGCCATCCGAAGCGTTTATGCCGGCGGTGACGACCGGGAACCATCAGTCGCGAGCATGCTGGCACCGAGCTACTCGACTCTCCCGGATCGTTTGTCATCATTTATTTAATAGATTCGGGGCCGCGAATTCATGCGGTATTTGTTTGGGTGACATTTGCCCGATACCCTACAGTCGGCATAAAACCCCTCTCTTCGAAACAGTCCCTCCCGTTCCCGGAAGTATCTCCGGGGCACGAAACCTTGGCGCTTTGGAACCGACCGTTCCTTTTGTTTTCTCACTTGTGAAGAACTCAGACCAGCCATCCCGAGATCTGCTCCGGCAAGCCCTTGGCTATCGGCCGCCCGTTCGGCTCGCGTTGGCTGAGAGCATCGCCTTTGGTCTGTTGATCCTGGTCGTGGCATTCTCAGCCGTGGTCGTGAAGGAACTGACCTCGCGAGATGCCGCCCCAACCTTGGCGGTCATTGACCCTGCGGGCGATCTCGAAGCGCCGACCGGTCCCTCGCTGGGCCCGATCGTCACCCGAGAGCTCAGCCCCGCCGAAACGGTTGTCCCTCCTCCCAGTGCGGTGGAGCCGGTCGAAGAGGCCAGCTTCGACGAGAATACTGAAACAATTATCCCTGAAGGCTACGAGACCGATACGTCGATCCGCTACTTCAATGGCCGTCCGGTCCGACCCGTGCGGACAATCATGATGACCGTAACGGCCTATTCGCCCGATGCTCGCTCGTGCGGCGACTCGGCCGATGGCATCACGGCGTCACTTCACGACGTATATACGAACGGATTCCGACTCGTGGCGGCCGATACCCGACTCCTGCCGCTGGGCTCGATGATCAAGATCCCGGGCTACGGCAGCGACCAGATCGTTCCGGTGCTTGACCGTGGCGGCAAGATCAAGGGCACACGGCTTGACGTGCTCTTCCCGACCCACGAGATCGCGATTCAGTGGGGTGTGAAAAAGCTGCCCGTGACCATCTGGCAGTATGCCGATGGCAAACCGGCCGACGATTGGCGGAAGATTCGCGATTCCAAGTAAATGAACGCCGCGCGTGTGACGTATCTGCGCCGGGTCCGATCCGCCGTGCTGACCGCTTACTCGACGTTCTGAACTTGCTCTTTGATGCGATCAATTGAGCCCTTGATCTCGACGATGCAGCGCGAGATCATGGCATCGCTCGATTTGCTGGCCATGGTGTTGGCCTCGCGGAGCATTTCCTGAGCGAGGAAATCGAGCGTTCTTCCGACAGGCTTGTCAGCATCCTGCGTGCCGGAGATCAGGGCTGTGTACTGCTCCATATGACCGGTGAGACGGGCGACTTCCTCGGAGATGTCGGAGCGCTCAGCGTAGACGGCGATTTCGCGGACGAGATCGACGGGATTGGCCCGAAGCGCAGGGTCCTTGATCATGGTGTCGATGCGGATCCGCAACCGGCTTTCATAATCCTCAACCATGCGAGGAGTGCGCTCTTTGACAATCGCGAGGCGATCGAGAATCAAGTCACGATGAACGATGAGGTCCTCGCGCAGGGCGGCACCCTCGCGGGTGCGCATGCCAATCAGGCCAATGCACGCCTTCTCAAAGAGGCCCATAAAGGCCTCGCGGGCCTTGTGGATTCGGTCCTCTTCGTTGGCGGGCGGCTGGAGCACTCCGGGCAGCGAGAGCAGTGCCCCGAGGTTGAGTTCGACGCCACCTCCGCTCACCTGCGGAACGCGTTTGATCTGCTCGATGTAGTTCGAGAGGGCAAGATGATTGATCGTGTGGGCGGCCTGCGCGCTTGAGTCGGTGCACTTGGCCGAGAGCGTCACGCTGCCGCGGCTTACGCGTTTGCGGAGCTCCGATTCAAACTCGGCTTCGAGCCCCTGAAACTCTTCGGGCAGGCGGATCGTGGCCTTGAAATAGCGACCGTTGAGCGAACGGAGTTCAAGGAAGTAGTGCGAACCGCTTTTCTCGCACGACGCTTCCCCGTAGCCAGTCATTGAACGAATCATGCCAAAAGTCCCTCTGCGCCAGAGATGCGGCGCGAGCGTGGTAGCAGCGCGACCCGCCGAGCGGGACGAGTTTGGTCGGTCAGTTCTTGGGTGTTTCGGGCTTTGGGGCTTCGGGCGGCACATTGCCGGGTGCCGCGGCGGGCGGGGCTGATGGCGTCGAGCCAGGCTGGACGGCCGGAGCGGTTCCGGGGACAGCTGCCGGACCGGTCGGCGGCGTCGCGCCGGGGGTTGCGCCGGGGGTCGCGGGGGGCGAGCCGGGCACGGTGGCCGGGTCGGTTGCCGGAAGCACGGGGATCGAGTTGATCAATGGCGGAGTCTGGACCGGAGTCGAAGGCGGAGTGGTCGGGGGGGTCGGGGGGGTCGCGCCCGGTGCGGCGGGAGTCCCGGGCTTATCGGTACTGGTAGCGACGGGCTGGGTCGTGACCGCCTTCGCCGGTGATGCGACGTACGACATTCCGACGGCGGAAACGAGATAGATCACGAAGAACGCGATGGTGGCGACCGTGAGTGCGTCACCGGTACGCGTGCCGAAGGCAGTTTGGCCTGAACCAGCGCCAGAGCCGAACGCACCGGCCAATCCGCCGCCCTGTGGCTTCTGGATGAGCACAATGAGGATGAGCAACAGGCACGAGACCAGAAAGATCAGGGCCATCGCTACGGTGCCGAACTGGCTCCACTCGTAACCAAGCATCAAGGACGGGCACAATTGCATGAAAGCTCCGCGGACAGGGAAGTGAGAAGTTTAGCGCGTCGACGTCGGTTGGAGAGGCGTTCGACCAAGATTATGGGGAAAGGGTCGGGGTATAGACGGCTTGGGACCGCTGCTCGCTGGTGGTCGGCCGCGGAAGCCCACCACCCCCGCCCATCCCCACCCGGCCCACCCCCCACCCGGCCGAGCCCGTCAGTTCCAGGAACAGCCCTTTACGGCGTCCGGCGGCTTGACCTGCGGGCGGGCACGAGCGATGAGCACCGCCAAGCCACCGAGGGCACGCTCAATCATTTCCGACCGCCGCAAGGCGTCGCCCTCGGCCAGCAGGTCATAGTGCAGATTCGCATACGTGTCGAAGTTGGAATCACGCAGCAGCACGCAGGAGATGAGCTCCATGACCGCCGTGGTCGGCAGGCGGTCATCTTTGAGGTACTTGCTCACACCCTTGGCTTCGCTGAGGTCCTTCAGCGGGCCGCGGGCAAGGTTATCGAGGAGACGCTCTCTGAAGGGCGTAAGCGATGACTCATCCTGCCCTGCGATGCCCACGGGTTCGAGCAGGGCCTGGCGATAGAGCAGCCCATCATCGGCGGGGAGTTCCGCCACGATTTTGGCGCGACAGACGCCGTGCATACGAAGGTTGAAGCGACCGTCGGGGAGCTTTTCGTGCTCCATGATCTGGCCCAGGCAAACCGCCGGCCGGAGGGCGGGTCGTCCTTGGTATTCCTCGCGCCAGGCCTCGCCGGCGAAGACCGCCATGGCGATTTGCCCGGACCCGTCGAGCGCATCGCTGACCATCTGCCTGTAGCGCGGCTCAAAGATGTGCAGCGGCAGGACGGCGTGCGGCATGAGCGTGACGGCCCCGAGCGGAAACAGCGGCACGGGGCGGGCAAAGTTGATGCGGATCTCGTTCTCGTCCGACATGGGCGAATCATAGCGGGCAGGGCCCCACGGTTGGCGGAGACGAGACCGCAGCGAGCGGTCCCATGCGGGGCTGACGCTCGCCCTGAAGAGGATCGCGAGTGCCACGCGCCCAACAAACTCTCCGGTCCACGCTGTTGCTCCCCCTACCATTCTCTAATGCCAACCTCCTCTTCGCTCGACCACCGCCGCTTCATTCGTGACCTTGATGCCCCCGAGCGGGTGGAGGGGCTGTTCTGCATCTCCAACGCCCAGATGGGCCTCACGAAGACCGAAAAACCGTACCTGAAGTGTCTGGTCCGCGACAAGACGGGCGAGGTCCCTGGGCGGATGTGGTCGATCGATCCGTCATTGTTCCGCCGGCTCCCCACCGAGGGGTTTGTAAACATCTCCGGTGAGACGCAAAAGTACCAAGGCGAGATTCAGCTCATCATTCATCAGATCGAGCCGGCGAACCCTTCGCCCGAAGAGCTTCGTGACCTCATCCCGGTGAGCGCTCGCCATCCAGATGAGATGTTCGCCGAGCTCGTCAAGCTTCTCGACACACTGCAGCACCCCGCCATGCGGGCCCTCGCCAAGGTGTATCTCGAAGACGAACCGCTGATGAAGAACTTCAAGCAGTGCCCCGCGGCCAAGAGCATGCATCACGCCTATCTCGGCGGTTTGCTCGAGCACACGCTCAACTTGATGAACCTGGCCGACCGGGTGACGCCTCTGTATCCGAAGATCAACCGCGACATCGTGATCATGGGCCTCTTCCTTCACGACCTTGGTAAGACGCGCGAGCTCATCTACGACCGCACCTTTGCCTACTCCGACCGTGGCGAACTCATCGGCCACATTGTCGAAGGCGCCATCATGCTCCACGACCGTGCCCAGCAGGTTATGCGGGCCACCGGCCAGCGCCTTCCCCGTTACTCCGTCATGGTGCTCCAGCACATCATTCTGAGCCATCACGGCGTGCCGGAATACGGCGCGGCCAAGGTGCCCATGACGCCCGAGGCCATCCTCGTCTCGATGCTTGACAACATCGATGCCAAAATGGACATCTCGCTCAACATCGCTCGCCCCGATCGCGACAAAGTGACCGACATGGGCGGCAACTTCACCGAAAAGCAGTGGGCCCTCGATACCCGGCTCTTCCGGCCCGACCCGCTGGCGGAGTGAGATTCGCGCGGTTGACTCATCCGTCCTGCTGTCACGCCCGAACGAGGCTTCCGCCCAAGTCGGTGCGCCCCGTGGTGCGGTAGGTCTCGATAATCTACGACTTTGGGTATTCCGGTGGGTCTTCCTTTGAAGCCGGTCCATTTGTCACCGCAACCGCAGACAAAGCCACATTGGTCTGCGAAACCTATTGAGTCCCCACTTGCGTGTCTGTTTTTGCGAATCTATCAGTGAATCGGGGACGTAGACAATGGCAGATGCGCGAATGTCGCGCACACTTGGTGGTGACTCGCTCGCGGGTAGCACAAACCTCCCGCGTACGACCGCCAGCAACGAACTCGCAAAGCGAAGAAACTGGAGCCGGTCATGTTTGGTCGCTCACTCAAGAAGTCATTGGTCCTCTCTGCGGCGGCCCTTTCGCTCTGCGTGGGCACGGCGGCCTCGGCAGATGTCGGCCTCTCGTTCTCGTTCTTTGATATCAACAACTGCGATCGCTACGACAGCGGCGCGTCGTTCCAGACGACAACGTTCACGTCTTACGCCCCGGTGACGACCACGGCGGTGTCTTACGGCAGCACGTACTCGTATTTCGGCGGCTACCGGCCGTACACCAGCTTCACCTACGGCTACACCCCGGTTTATCAACCCGTAGTCTACTACAACGACCCGGTCGTGTACTACCCCCCACCCGTGTACGTCGAGACGTACTACGCGCCGGTCTACTACCGGCCGGTCTATCGCACCTCGTACACGTACTTTGACACCTGTTATCCGTCCTACGGCTTCAGCTCGTACCAGGGCTCGTACTCTTCATACTCGTCGTTCTCGTTTGGTCTTTCGTTTACATTCGGGAACTACTACGGCGGTCATCGCGGCGGTCGCTATGGCCGGTCATACTACGACTGCTACGACCCCTGCCGTCCGATCTATTGCCCGCCCGTCTACACCTGCCAGCCTGAGCAGTACTTCCGCCCCCGCGGCGGCCAACTTTACGACTCCAATGGTGGTGGTCGTGTCGATAGCGGTGACGGGTTTGCTGATGGACAGTTCGCACCTTCGAATGCTCGCGATCGTCGCGAGGTGGGCCGTGGAAATGGCGGCACAGAGGGCGTGATGGGCGCATCGCAGTTTGATCAATCTCGCTCCAACGCCAAGCCCGGGTTTGCCGCCAATGCTCGCGGCGGCTCGAAGACTCCGGTTTCGATCATGGGCACCGGCAGCGACGTGAAGCCCGGCAACACCGGGTTCGCCTCGAAACCCGCGTCATTCGCGCCCGGGGCCTTCAAGCCCGTGGGCGCCGATCATGGCAAGCGGCCCGAGCCGCTCCCCATGATGAACGCAAAGCCATCCTCGGTGCCATCGGCCAAGCCCGATGCGCCGGCGGCGCCCTCGAACTTTAAACCCGGGCAGGCCAAGCCGGTGTTCAATCCCAACGCCGGTTCGACGAAAGTGCCGACGGCGAATCCCTCACTCCCCTCGCGGGTGCCGGCCACGTCCCCTGCAGCGATGGGCAAGCCCGTTCAGCGCGATCAAGCTCCTTCCGCACCGGCCTTCCGCCCCATTGGCCAAGCCAAGCCCGTCACCGGTGGCTCGAGTCCCTCCGTTGGCCCGGCCGCCCCTTCGGTTGGGTCGGGCGGCAAGGGTGAAAGCAAGCCCATCGCGATGCCCCGCAACACGGCACGGCCCGCCGCGTCATCGTCGAACGGCAAGCCCGTGTTTGGCCCGTCCGCGCCGGCCGCTTCCAAACCTTCGCCGGCGGCGTCGCGAAACGCCCAAGTCCCTTCGGCCAAGGCTCCATCCGCGTTCCGCTCGCAGGGCCCTTCAGCTCAGCCCGGCTCCAGCCGCGGCGGCTCGAGCGCCAAACCCGCTGCCGGTCCAAGGCAGGCCCCGTCGGCACCGCGTGCATCGGCTCCAATGTCGCAGCAGAGGCCAATGAGCTCTGGCTCGAGCGGACAAATGGGGCCGATGGGCCCTGGCAGCGACAGCAAGAAGGGCCGGTAAGCGCTCCGGCTCGGCTCATTCCCCGTAAAGACAGACCCCGTAACGACGAAGGCCTCGCCATGCTGAACATGGCGAGGCCTTTTTTCATGATTGCAAACGCTGGCCTCAATCAGTTTGGGCATTTGCCAAAGGCGAACGCTTTCGCCGCGGCGATCACGTCCTTCACTTTGGTCACATCGCTCCCGCCGCCTTGGGCCATGTCGGGCTTGCCGCCGCCGCGACCGCCGCACGCGGCGGCGGCGGTACGAACCCACTCGCCGGCGTTGAGCCCGCGCTTCACAAGTGCGTCGGGAACTCCGGCGAGAATGGTGAGTTTGTTCTCTTCCGGCTCGGCGCTGATGAGCATGACCGCCGAGCGGGCGCGACGCGCACGCACGGCGTTCAATGCCGCCGTGAGCGCATCGCGGTCACCCCCGGCGTCGATTGTCGCGACAATGAACGAACCGAGATCGAACTCGCTCGACTCGGCCAGCGACTTCGCGGCCGCGGCGACCTGCTCGGTTCGGCCAGCGGCGGCCTGTTTCTGGAGCTGTTTGACCTTTTCCTGAAGCGAAGCGAGTTCGCCACGCAGGCGCTGTTTGACCGGAAGCGGCATGCCGATGGAATCAAGTTCCTGGGTCAGTTCGACGACGTCCCCGATCAGGCGTTCGCCGGAAAGTCCGGCCGCGGCCTTGACGCGGGCCGACATCGATTCGCCAGCCTCAACCGCGGCCTTGGCGGCAACGCCGGTTACGCCGGTGATGCGGCGAATGCCCTTGGCCACGCCCTCCTCGGACACGATGGCGAACTGGCCGATCTGGCCCGTGGTTTCAACATGGGTTCCGCCGCAGAACTCGATGCTGGTTTCAAACCCGGCCTTGTTGACATCCCCCGCGAGAGCCGCGGCCACTGGTCTGCCGATCGAGACGACGCGGACCGGGTCGGGATACGCCTCGCCAAAGACCGCGCGAACGCGGTTGATCTTTTGGGCGACCAGGAGCGAAGTCGGCTCGGTATGCACGGTGTGGTCGGCCCGGACATTGGTGCGCACGGTGGTTTCGATCGCCGCGAGTTCCTCGGGCGTCACGGGCTTGCTGTGGCTGAAGTCAAACCGAAGGCGATCGGGCGCCACGAGCGAGCCCTTCTGCGCCACGTCGCCGCCAAGCGTGTCGGCAAGGGCGAGGTTGAGCAGGTGGGTCGCGGTGTGATTGCTCGCCACCGATATTCGGCGCGAGTGGTCGAGCGTGAGCTGCACCTCGTCGCCCACGCGGATTTCCTTGCGTGTCACGCGGCCGATATGCACGACATAGCCGCCGTACATCTTGGCGTCCTCGATCTTGAACTCGCCGCCGGTGGCGATGGCATCATCTTCATCCCGGGCGGAACGCTGCTCGCGGGTGACAGTCATCTTGCCCGCATCACCAAGCTGGCCGCCCATTTCGGCATAGAAGTTGGTGCGGTCGAGCACGATGGCGACGGGCTTGACGCCCGCGATGCTCGTGTCGGCCGCGGTCTCAAAGCCGCTTCCGTTCCAGATCGCTTTTACGACGGCACGAATGTCGCGCCCGTGGAACTTGTCGACATCGCTGGTCGGCGCGACGTTGAGGGTACCGAGTTTGGCGATGGCATCGGTCGGCAGCGCCAGTTCCAAGGTCTCAACGCCGAACTTTCCACCCTGGCGGGCCTTCTCGCGGGCCGCTTCCATGAGTTTGTCGAAACCCGTGGAGTCAACTTTCAGGCCGCGCTCTTCGGCCATCAGCACCGTGAGGTCGACAGGAAAGCCGTACGTGTCGTAGAGCTTGAAGGCGTCCTCGGCGCCAATGCCGCGGGTGGGCCCATAAAACGTGTCCGCCCACTGGGCCGTCATTTCGCTGGGGCGGAAGATGCCCGAGAGGTGGGGGGCGTTGGGGGTGGCAATTTCGAGCGCGAGGCCGCCGCCGTCAAGCTTCTTGACACTCACTTTGGAACCAGCCGTCTGCAGATGGGGCTGCAGGCGCGCCTGGGCGAAGGCTCGAACGCATGCTTCGTCGAAGAGGAGACAGCCGCGCTCGAGGGTGCGGCCGAAGGACTCCTCTTCGTCGCGAATCACGTCAGCGACGCGCTTGGCATCTTTGCGGAGCTCGGGGAAGAACTCGCCGAAGCGATCGACAACCACCGGCACTAACTGGGCAAAGAAGCCGGTCTTGGCGCCCAGCGTCTGGCGGCCGTAGCGGACGGCGCGCCGCAGGATGCGGCGCAGCACGTACCCACGCCCCTCGTTGCTGGGGATCGCGCCGTCGGTGATGGCGATCGTGAGCGTGCGGATATGGTCGGCGATGACTCGATAGGCCGTGTCGATGTTGCCAATGTCCTGAGCGCCAAGCTTGCCGCGATAGGGACGCGGGCAGGCCGTCACCCGCTCAATAGCGGCAAAAAGCGGCATAAAGACGTCAGAGTCGTAGTTGCTCCGCACATTTTGTAAAACGCTGACAAGCCGTTCAAAGCCCATGCCGGTGTCCACATGTTTGGCCGGGAGGGAGCGCAGCGAGCCGTCTTCCTCACGGTTAAACTGGATAAAGACGTGGTTCCAGATTTCGAGCACGTCGGGATCGCCGGTATTCACCAGTTTGCTGGCATCGCGGCCGCCGATGCGGTCAAAGTGGATCTCTGAGCACGGGCCGCACGGGCCGGTGTCGCCCATTTCCCAGAAGTTGTCCTTCATCGAGCCGGGAATGACCTTGTTCTCCGGCAAGTATTGCCGCCAAAGGTCGCGGGCCTCGTTGTCGGGCTCCATGCCGGTTGACTTGTTGCCGCCGAAATAGGTCGCATAGATCCGATCGGCGGGAACGCCGTAGACCTTGGTGAGGAGCTCCCAAGCCCAATCGATGGATTCCTTCTTGAAATAATCGCCAAATGACCACGTTCCGAGCATCTCAAAGAACGTGTGGTGATAGGTGTCCTTGCCCACGTCATCGAGGTCGTTGTGCTTGCCGCCGGCGCGGATGCACTTTTGGCTGTTCACGGCCCGCTTGAGCTTGCCCATGGGGGTCGATGGGTCGGCCTTGCCGAGGAACAAGGGTTTGAACTGATTCATGCCTGCGTTCGCGAAGAGCAGCGTCGGGTCGTCATGGGGGACGGAGGGCGACGACGGCACAAAGGTGTGCGCGTGCTTCTTGGCGTAGAAGTCAATGAACTGCCGGCGGATTTCGTCGGATGAGAGGGGCATTGGGGATCCTTCCCTGCAAAGGGTCGAGAGGATAGGTAAACTAAGCGCCCGGGACCGCCTTTGGCCCCGGTCCCGCCCGGCTGTTTGACAGATTGCGGAACAGACCGATTTTTCGCGGCATCTCACCCGAACGAGGCTCTGAATCGTCCGATAGAAAGACCTTATGCGCCATTGTGATCTCTGCGTGATCGGTTCCGGACCCGGCGGCACGAAGGCCGCCATTCAAGCCGCCAAGCTCGGCAAAGATGTCGTGCTCATTGAGAAGATGGATGTGGTCGGCGGTGTTGCCATCAACACCGGCACCATTCCGAGCAAGGCCCTGCGCGAGGCCGTACTGGCCGTCACGGCGGCCCAGCAGCACCTTCCCAGTGCGGCCGACCGATTGGTCACCCGCGAGGGGCAACTCTCCCCGCTTATTGAGTACTGTGCTCGCGTCATTCGTGCCGAGGTCGAACTCACCCGCCTGCAACTGCGATCCAACGGCATCGAGGTGCTCAACGGTCACGGCTCGTTTGTGAGCGAGAACGAAGTCCTCTGCGACGGCGCTCGCGGCACGGAGAAAATCCATGCGGCAAAGTTTGTCATCGCGACAGGCACCACGCCCAGCAAACCGCCCAACGTCGTCTTCGATGGCTCGACGATCATCACCTCCGACGAAGTGCTGAAGATGCAGACGCTCCCGAGAACGATGATTATCGTCGGCGGCGGCGTGATCGGAACCGAGTATGCCTCGATGCTGGCCGCGCTTGGCGTGCGGATCACACTCATCGAAGGAAGAGGCCGGCTGCTCGATTTCATCGACCCCGAAATCGGCGAAGCGCTCCAATATCACCTGCGACAGGCGGGCGTTACGCTCCGTTGCGGCGAGAAAGTAATCTCGATCAAGTCGATTGAGCCCCCCAAGGACAGCCGCTCCGGCGGCGGCAAACTCCTCGCCGAGGCGACGCTCGAATCAGGCAAAACCATTATCGCCGATTGTCTCATGTACGCTGTCGGGCGTCAGGGTGCAACCGGCACGCTCAACTTAGGCGCTGCGGGTCTGACGGCCGACGATCGTGGCCGCATCAAGGTGAACGAGCACTACCAGACCGCCGTGCCGCACATCTACGCGGTCGGCGATGTCATCGGGTTCCCCGCCTTGGCCTCAACCTCCATGGAACAAGGGCGTGCCGCGGCACTGCACATGAGCGGCCAGCCGCACGAGAGCGCACCCGAACTCATTCCTTACGGCATTTATTCGATCCCCGAGATCTCGATGGTGGGCTGGACAGAAGACCGCCTCACCAAGGATGCGATTCCCTACGAGTCAGGGATCGCCCAATACCGTGAGATCGCGCGTGGGCAGCTCCTCAACGACCAGATCGGCATGCTGAAACTGCTCATCCACGCCGACACGCACAACATCATGGGCGTGCACATCATCGGCACGGGTGCGACCGAGCTCATTCACATCGGCCAGGCCGTGATGGCCTTCAAAGGCACGGTTGAGTACTTCGTGAACACTGTTTTCAACTACCCGACGCTGGCCGAGTGCTACAAGGTGGCGGGGTACAACGGGCTCAACAAGCTCAAGCACGTGTGAGCGTTCAACGCGGGTTTTCGAGCGACGCCGGATGGCGTCTCGAAGCATCGTGCGTACCCTTGGGCTCACCTTTTGGAGAGGTGGCAGAGCGGTTGAACGCGCCGGACTTGAAATCCGGTATGGCCTTCGGGTCATCGGGGGTTCGAATCCCCCCCTCTCCGTTGCAGAAGCAAGGGATGTCGGTTTGTGCCTAAAAACAGGGTCAACTGGCGACCCTGGTTTTTTTCTGACCCGCGCCCCCCCGAAGCGGCCCCCATCGCACGGATCGACCCGCGGCATCTCCGATTCCAAACGGTCGCGGTTGCCTTTCGTGACTGCTTTTTTCCACCCAGCGAGCGGGCGACACCAGCGGGGCCTTTGAAGCAGAAGTTCGTCCAAAACTCGGGGGCGACTGTGTTCAGCAGGGCCATCGCAGTATCTGTTTTGGTCAACCCGGACCCTCGTTACCGCGTCATCAAGGCCGATATTTTCCCGAGTTCGGTTTGGGGTAGCAGATAATGCGATGGCCATGCTGTGTTCAAGGGGAAAGGCCAGGCAATCAAGCCGATAGGCTACCCTTCGGATAAGGCATCGTGTAAAATATGGCGTCGGCAATCGAACGATCAGCAGCATCTATTCAGGGAGCCAGACCAATGTCTCAGTTGCAGGAATACATCCAAACATCAAGAGAACAAGGGTTTCTGGACAGCGTCGTCGATTCGCGATATGAGCGGGAGATCATCAATGGTCTGGCTCCGTTCTTGGGTGACAGGGTTCCCGAGGACATGAAGGGGCTCTACACGGCCAACGAGCTGGTGCAACTGGGGGGGCTCAAGGGGACTGCACGCGATGTGGAGAAGCGGATGCCAGTCAAGATCACGCGGCACTTTTTCGAACTGGCCAAGAAGAGCCCGGCGATCCAACGCTTGGTGAAAGCGAGCCCTGACGAAACAATCGATCTCGCGGGCTCGGAGGATCCTGGGAACCAGATGGACTACAGCCCGGTCGAGGGGTTGCTGCATAAGTACGAGATGGGTCTCATGTACGTGGTGTCGACGTGTTCGGCGCACTGCCGATTCTGCTACCGCGAGGAACTGATCGCTCGGAAGGAGATCACGCGTCAGGACGGCACGGTGGCCAAGAAAGGCCTCGCGACGATTCCCGAGATCACCACCTATATCCGCGCGTTCAACGCGAAGGTAGCTGCCAACGGCGGGCGGCATCCCGAGTGTGGGCGTGAGAAGCTGCGAGAGATTCTGCTCTCGGGGGGCGATCCGATGGTCCTCAACAACTCAAAGATCGCCGCGTGGCTCGCGGCGCTGGCCGAGGCGGGCGTCGATTCCATCCGCATTGGCACGAAGGAGATGGCGTTCTATCCACAGCGGTTCGACGACGCGCTCTTCGCGATGCTCGATGCCTTTCACGAGGTATATCCAGAGGTTGGCGTCCATTTCATGGTCCACTTCGAGCACCCCGATGAGTTCCTGCTCAAGGGTGACGATCGCGAGTACATCCGCGGCAGCAACGGTGTCTACAAGTGGGTGCCAGAGACGGAAAGCGCCATGCGGGGCCTGCTCGCTCGCGGCTGGATCACCGTCGAGAACCAGACGCCGATCATCCGGGACATCAACGACAATCCCGACGCGCTGCGAATCATGCAGCGCGAGATAAAGCGAGTGGGCGCCGACAACCACTACTTTTTCTGCGGGCGGGACATCGTTGCGTACAAGGCATTCAACGTCCCGATCGAGAAGGCCTGGCAGATTATGAACGAGTCACAGAGGGGACTCTCGGGCGTGGAGAACCATGCGCGGCTTTCGATTACCCACTACAAGGGCAAGACCGAGGTTTGCGCCGTGACGGACAAGGCCATCCCCGGCCTTGCGGGCAGCGAAAACGGGGTGGTCATCATGAAGCTGCTCCGCAGCGTGGGCGACGCTGCGGATCGCGGCAAGGTGTGCATTGTCGGGCGCAATCCGAAGGCGCTGTGGTTCAACGACTACGAGGACCGTGTGCTCTTCGATGAGGCCGGCTTGTACGCCTACACGCGAGTGAAGAAGCCCACTCTCGCCGCAACCTGAGACGAGCAATGATCAACAAGCAAGTCTCGAGCGTGGCCCTGGCTGTCGCCGATGTGTCCGACGGGGCGATCGTCATGATCGGCGGCTTCGGCGAGGCCGGCAGCCCGATTGAACTCATCCACGCCCTGATCGACCAGGGCGCGTCGGGCCTGACGGTGGTCAGCAACAACACCGGCTCCGGGGAGGTCGGCTTGGCGGCCCTGCTCAAGGCAGGGAGAGTGGCCAAGGTGGTCTGCTCGTTCCCGCGCACGGCAAACTCGACGGTCTTCCCCGACCTCTACCGCCGGGGTGTCACCAAGCTCGAACTGGTGCCGCAGGGAACGCTTGCCGAACGGATCAGGGCGGGCGGGGCGGGCATACCGGCCTTTTACACCCCGTCGGCGGTCGGCACGCCGCTGAGTGAGGGCAAGGAAACCCGTCGATTCAATGGTCGCGACTACCTTCTTGAGTTTGGGCTCACGGCGGATTTCACGCTGATCAAGGGAAAGGCCGCCGACACGCACGGCAATGTGATCTACAACAAGACGGCCCGGAACTTCGGCCCTCCAATGGCCATGGCCGGGCGCGTCACGATTGTGCAGGTTGAGCGTGTTGTGGCGCCTGGCGTACTGGACCCGGAAGCCATCATCACGCCGGGGATTTTCGTCGATCGCGTGGTCGAGGTGGCCAGCCCCAAGCACGAGTCGGAGCTTGTCGCGGCAGGAGTGAAATACCCATGACCACCCGAATGACAGGCATTGGACGCACTCGCGAGGAGATGGCCCGGCGCTTGGCGCAGGACATTCCCGATGGCTGGTATGTCAATCTGGGCATCGGTATTCCCGAGCTGGTAGCCAAGTTTGTTCCCGAGGGCCGCGAACTCATCTATCACACCGAGAACGGCTTGCTGGGTATGGGTCCTACGCCTGAGCCGGGCGAAGGTGATCCAGAACTCATCAATGCAGGCAAGCGGCAGGTGACCGCACTCCCGGGCGCGGCGTTCTTCCACCACGCGGACAGCTTCGCGATGATTCGCGGCGGGCACCTCGATTTGTGTGTACTCGGCGCGCTGCAGGTGGCCTGCAACGGCGACCTCGCCAACTGGTCCACTGGCGCCGACGACGCCATCCCCGCGGTGGGCGGCGCGATGGATCTTGTGGCCGGGGTCAAGTCGATATTCGTGATCACGCAGCACTGCACAAAAGAGGGTGAACCCAAGCTCGTCGATGCGTGTACCTACCCGTTGACCGGGCGAGGAGTTGTCAACCGCATCTACACCGATTTAGCCGTAATCGAAGTCACCCCGGGCGGGTTCCAACTCATCGAGTTGAGCCCGGGCGTGGACCTCGATACGGTCAAGGAACGCACAGGGGCCCCGTTGCTCATGCCTGCGGCTGGGAACACGATCCGGAGAATCAAATGAGCACGCAAATCCAGACCTCACGCTCCGCCGAACTCTTCGCCAGAGCGCTCAAATCTCTCCCGGGCGGGGTCAGTCGCAACGCCGTGCTGCGCGATCCTCACCCGCTGTATGTCGATCATGGCTACGGCTGCCGGCTGGTGGACGTGGACGGCCAGACGCGGATCGACTGCGCCAACAACATGGCCGCGTTGGTCCACGGCCATGCCGACCCCGATATGGTGCGTGCCGTCACCGCTCAGCTCACCAAGGGCACCGCCTTCAGCATGGGCACGGAAGCCGAGATCATCTATGCCGAGCACCTTCTCTCGCGCAACGACAGTTTCGAGCAGCTGCGATTTGTGAACTCGGGGACCGAGGCGCTCATGGTCGCGATCAAGGCGGCCCGTGCGTTCACCGGGCGCCCGATGATCGCCAAGGCCGAGGGCGCGTACCACGGTGCGTACGACTATGTCGAGGTGAGCCAGGCCCCCGGACCGAAAACCTGGGGGGCCCCAGAGCAGCCCCAGCGGGTACCCCTGGTGGCGGGCACCCCCGCGTCGGCGATAAATGATGTGGTGGTGTTCCCGTTCAACGATACCGAGCGGGCCATCGCGCTGCTCGATCAGCACGCCGACCGGCTCTCGTGCATCGTGTTCGACCTCATGCCTCACCGCGTCGGGCTCAACCCGGCGGACCCGGTGTTCGTCGAGGCGATCCGCGATTGGGCGACCGCCCACGATGTGCTGTTCGTACTCGACGAGGTCATCACGTTCCGCTCCAGCTTCGGCGGACTGAAGGATTCATATAACATCCGCGCGGATCTGACGGCGCTGGGCAAGATGATCGGCGGCGGGTTCCCCATCGGGGCCGTCGCCGGCCGCGCCGACGTGATGGATGTTCTCAACCCTGGCTCCAAGCGGTACCTCTTCCCGCACTCGGGCACATTCTCGGCCAATCCCATCTGCATGGTCGCCGGGTTGGCGACCATGCAGAAGTTTGATCGGCCCGCGATCGAGCGGCTGAACGCGCTTGCCCGTCGCGCCATCACGGGCATCCAGGACTCAATCATCGCGACGGGGATTGCCGCCAGCGTGACGGGGGCGGGCTCGATGTTGCGGGTTCACCTCAAGCCGAGCGCCCCGCGCAACTATCGCGAGGCGTACCTCTCGCCCGAGGAAAATCAGCGTCTGAAACTCCTGCTCGAGCACATGGCCGACGAGGGCTTCCTGCTGATCAACTCCGGCTCGGTGGCGCTCTCTACGCCCATGACCGAAGCGGACATCGATGCGCTCGTGGCCGCCTTCAGGCGCTGCTTCATGAAGCTCGTCTCACTGGCCTGATCGAACTACGCCCCCTCGAAGATCGTCGCGAGGCCCTGGCCCACGCCCACGCACAGCGACGCGATCCCCCGCGCGGTGCCCCTGCGCGTCATTTCGTGGATAAGTGTGGTGGCGATCCGAGCGCCGCTGCAGCCAAGCGGGTGGCCGATCGCGATCGCCCCGCCATTGACATTCATGCTTGCTTCATCGACGCCCAGCGCGCGGGCGCACGCGAGCGATTGGGCGGCGAACGCTTCGTTGAGTTCGATCAGGCCGATCTCGCCCAGCGACCGCTTCGCGCGAGCGAGCGCCTTGCGCACGGCGGGGATGGGCCCGATGCCCATGTGCGCCGGGTCTACGCCCGACGCGGCGCACGGGCCGACGTACGCCAGCGGCTTGAGTCCGAGCGCTCTGGCCCGGCTCTCCTCCACGAGCAGGAGCGCAGCGGCACCGTCGTTCACACCTGAGGAGTTCCCTGCCGTGACCGAGCCGGACGGATCTTTCGTGAAAGCGGGCCGCAGTCTGGCGAGTTTTTCGAGCGTGGTGTCGGGCCTGGGGTGCTCGTCGACGGCCACCACGATGGGGCAGGAGGAATCACCCTTGGGCCGGGCAATCACCATCGGCACGATCTCGCTCTTGAACCGTCCCTGCTCGTGGGCCGCGGCCCACTTCTTCTGGCTCATCAGGGCGAACTGATCCTGGTCCTCGCGGCTGATGCGATGCTCGCGGGCAACGTTTTCGGCGGTCTCTCCCATAGAGAACGGATGGTGCAGCTCGGCCAGGCGAGGATTGACGAATCGCCAGCCAATCGTGGTGTCGTGGACTTGCTGGGCGCGGTCGAATGGGGCTTCGGCCTTGCCCAGCACGAACGGCGCGCGGCTCATAGATTCGGTGCCTCCGGCGATGAAGACATCACCGTGATCCGCCTCGATCATGCGAGCTGCGATGTTGATCGCCTCCAGACCAGAGGCGCACAGGCGGTTGACGGTCGCGCCGGGGACGCTCGTGGGGAGCCCCGCGAGGAGCGCGGCCATGCGAGCGACGTTGCGGTTGTCCTCGCCCGCCTGATTGGCCGCGCCGAGGTACACGTCCTCGATGAGGGCGGGGTCGATGCCGGTGCTCGAGATGATCGCGCGGATAACGTGGGCCGCGAGGTCGTCTGGCCGCACGGAGGCGAGCGCGCCGCCGTAGCGGCCGACGGGGGTGCGCAGGGCGGCGATAACGGCGGCTCGGCGTGGCATTGCCGATAGTATGTATGCCAATCGTGGCCTTTCCTCCTCAATCCGTGCCGCCCTCCGCTTCGCTTGGGGCGACCCGGCACGAGTGGAAAAATCGCGAATCTCTCATAGATCATGGCGCGTCAACCCGGGATAAGTCACCCGGGCTACGACCGTTCGCACCTTCGGTGATGTCCCACACAACGTGCACCAGACGCGCCCAACGCGGCCACGTCGTGATGTGTGCGCGCCCCCAATTGTGTCCTCACTACGACGAACTCGAACCGGCATACGGCCGAACGCCTCGCAGCCGACCAATCGCGCAACCATTGCCAAGGCCAAATGTTGCCACACGGGAGCGTGACGCGGGAGTGGCCCCGCGGGATGGCAACTCGAATCCGCCCCTGTGCGTTTCTACAGCCCCGGACTCCACAGGCGCTGGGCATTTGTTGAATGGCGTTCTTGCCCGACCGGGTCACTTCCGCGCTGCCCCATATTGGCGCTCGTAGTACTCGCGATATGCCCCGCTCTTGACCCGCTTCCACCATTCCTGATTGGTGCGATACCACTCGATCGTTTCGTGCAGGGCCTGCGGCCATGCCGAGCGGGTGGGATGCCAGCCAAGTTCAGCCGAAATCTTGCTGATGCACACGGCGTAGCGGCGATCGTGGCCGAGGCGGTCGGGCACGTAGCGGATCATCTCTTGGCCCTTGCCCATGAGGTGCAGGATCGTCTTGGTGAGTTCAAGGTTGTTGCGTTCGTTCTCACCGCCGATGTTGTAGACCTCGCCGGCGCGGCCGCGCTCAAGCACAGCGATGATGCCCTCACAGTGATCATCGACATGCACCCAGTCGCGTACATTGAGCCCGTCACCATAAAGCGGGACCTGCGCACCTTCGATGAGGTTGGTCACAAAGAGCGGAATGACCTTTTCGGGGAACTGATACGGCCCGAAGTTGTTCGAGCAGCGGGTTGTCACCACATTCAGGTTGAAGGTGTGGAAATACGCCCGAACCAGCAGATCCGCCGCGGCCTTGCTGGCGGCGTAGGGGCTATTGGGCGCAAGCGTGCCTTCCTCGGTGAAGGACAAGTCCGGGCGATCGAGTGGGAGCGAGCCGTAGACCTCGTCGGTCGAGACGTAGACCAAGCGACCGCCCCACGGGGCTCCTCCCCCACCGCCACCCCCACCACCACCGCCCCCACCACCACCGGCCCGATCTACCGTGGCCCGGCGGCAGGCATCGAGAATGGTCTGCGTGCCAAGGGTGTTGCTCACCACGAACGGGCGCGAGTCGATGATCGAGCGATCAACGTGACTTTCGGCCGCCATGTGCACGACTGCATCGGCCCCCGCCACCAGCGGCAGGACCGTATCCATGTCGCAGATATCGCCCTTGACGAACCGATACCGCGAATCGCCCTCAACGTCGCGGAGATTCTCAAGGTTGCCGGAGTAGCTGAGGACATCAAGATTCGTCACCCGCCACGTGGGGCGGTGGCGCATCACAAACCGGATGAAGTTGGTTCCGATGAACCCGGCACCGCCGGTGACCAGCAAGTGCAGGGGCTTGTGGGGGTCGAGCGGGGTGGGGCGGTTTTGGGCGTTGGTTGCGGCCATCGTTGAATCCGGGCGAGGAGAGGGCAGAGGGGGAAACGGCTTGGTTAAGCCTCAAGGCGGGCGAGTACAGAGTCGAGGGCGATGTGCCAATGCGGCATCGGCCCGATGAGCCGCTGGGCTTGCGAAAGGTCGAGCACGCTATAGGCCGGTCGTTTGGCCGGTCGGGGAAACTCCGCCGTGGCGCAGGGGTCAACGCGGCACGCTGGATTGGCAAACGCAGCGATTCGCGTGGCGAAGTCAAACCACGTAGCCTCGCCGCCATCGGTCACATGGAACGTGCCACGGGCATCTCTGTCGAGGAGCCGCAGCGTCGCGTCGGCGAGATGCTCTGAGGAGGTCGGTCGGCCGCGCTGATCGCTCACGACCTTGAGCGAGGGTTTTTCTTTGGCAAAGCGGGCAATGGTGCGGACAAAGTTCTTGCCCCACGGGGCATAGAGCCAACTGGTTCGAATCACCAGCGCTGGCAGCCCGCGCGTCTGCGACTCGGCGATCAACCGCTCACCCTCGGCCTTGCCGCGGCCGTAAGCTCCGATGGGGTTGATCGGCGCGTCGATCGGGTACGGGGCTGACCCGCCACCATCGAAGACGTAGTCGGTGCTGTAATGAACCAGGGTGGCATCATGGCGCCGGCAGGTCTGGGCGAGTTCGCCAACAGCCCAAGCGTTCAACCTCGTCGCCGCCGGCTCCTGAGCTTCGGCAGCGTCTACATCGGTCCATGCCGAGCAGTTGATGACGATGCGATGCGGGCCGAGTGCCGCGGCCACCGACTGCGGCGCGAGCACATCAACCTGCGCGTGCGGGGGCGCGTCAAAGGCGATGGCGCGGGCGCGTAGCGCCGCCTGCACGGCCCGCCCGAGCATGCCCGAACCACCGATGACAAGCACTGATCCCTGCACCTTGACGGTCTCCTGCGATCAGCCGTGGCGAACGTGCCAGGGGAAACCAGTCACGCTGTCAAAGGCCCGGCGTTCCTCGTCGGGAGCGGCCGGGTTGTACGCGTGGGTGACGTAGTAAAGAAGCCCTGCGGGCACATCGCCAACCGTGGCGGCACCGTGCCAGAGCGGGGTGGGAATGATGAGCACGCCGGGTTTCTTCTCGCCAATGACGGCCAGCCACGACTTGCCGTCACTCTCGCGATAAATGCCGGCTTTGAGGTGGCCGTTCAGACAGAGCCAGAAGTCGGTCTGGAGCATGTGGCGATGCCAGGCCTTGATTACCCCGGGGTACTGCACGGAGAAGTTGACCTGGCCCTGCGGGTTCATCACGCCCTGCATCTGGTTCATGAGCGACCAGCCGCGATCGTCGGTGAAGACCGAGGTCGGGACGAAGATCGGCTCCTGCGCGTCGACCGCGGCGGCGAAGGCCTTGGGGAGTGATTCGTTGAGCGTTCGCGGGGAGGTTGGCGTCATAGGTGGCGCGCTAAGAGGGCTGGATTTGATCGGGCCATGACACGAGAAGCGGCGAGGCCTGCATCAACCTTGAGCGGGGGCAGCCTGACGGAAGAGGGGCGGCTTGGTGGCTTCAAGGTCGATGTGATTGGCACCGCCCTCGGCGACGTATCGGCTGGCGCGGTGCAGACTCTCAAAGGTGCCGGCGTCGGTCCACCAGCCTTCGAGGATGTCATAGGTGAGATCGCCGGCCGCCAGATACGAGTTGTTCACGTCGGTGATTTCAAGCTCGTTGCGCTGGCTGGGCTTGAGGGTGCGGCACGTTTCAAAGACACGATTGTCGTAGAAGTAAATGCCGGTGACGGCGAAGTCGGAAGCGGGGTTGGTGGGTTTTTCGATGATCTTGGTAATGCGACCGTTGGGTGGGGCATCGGAGAGTTCGGCGACGCCGAAGCGCTCAGGGTCGGGCACCTGCTTGAGGAGAATCTTGGCACCGGTCTTCTGAGTGAAGAACTCGCCCGCGGCACGCTTGATGTTGCCCTCGATGATGTTGTCGCCGAGGATGACGCAGATCTTGCCGCCATCGGCAAACTCTTCGGCGAGTTTCAGGGCATCGGCGATGCCGCCTTCGCCCTCCTGATACGCGTACTCAAGGTGGTGCACGCCCAGATGCTTGCCGTTGCGCAGGAGCTTGAGGAAGTCGCCCGCGTGCTCGCCACCGGTGACGATGAGAACGTCGCGAATGCCGGCGTTGACAAGGGCCTGGATCGGGTAATGGATCATGGGCCGGTCGTAGACCGGAAGTAGGTGCTTGTTGGTGACCAGTGTGAGGGGCCGCAGACGCGACCCAAGACCACCGGCGAGAATGATGCCCTTCATGGGTGCGGACCTCCTAAGAACCAATGATATCGGCCGCAAACGGACACCGGCCAAGGGTAACTGCGAATAAAAAGACGGGGGAGCAGATGCTCCCCCGTCGCGAAAGCCTCGAAATTTGGGGGCTCAGGAGCCGGGCTCAGAACCCGGGGTTAGACCGCAGCGTTCTTGCGGCGGCGGACCATGCCGAAGAGACCGACGGTTCAAATCACACAGCCGCGAGCTTGCGGCGACGGATCATGCCGAAGGCCGCAACGCCCGCCAACGAGCCGAGACCAGCCCAAGCCGCGGGGGGAAGGGGGATGAGGGTCAACTGATCCTGCGCGAAACCGGAGTAGCCACTGCTGGCATTCCAGTTCGTCCAAAGTCGCAGGACGCGAACGTCCTCTGAGCCTGGCACGATAGTTGTACCGAGATTCGCCCAGTTATAGATTAAGAGCGCAGCGCCGCTGATCGAGTTAAGTTCGCCTTCGGAGAACCAAATCGCATTCTGAATGGCTGTGACATCGGTGCCAGTCAACGAAAGCGGATTGCTCAAGTGCCCGTTGAAACGGCCGGTTGTCGACACGTTCGCGTCGTTGGAGTCGGCCAAGTTTCGGAACTCGCGATAGAGCTTCTGCGTCGTCGAGCTCAGAGGATCAACGCCACCTGAGGCACCACCGAGACCGCCAGCGGCCGCGGACGTCGCGATCTCGGTGTAGTACTCGCCGCCGAACCCGATGTTCTCGTTCCGCTCAAGGCAGAACGAGAGGAAAGACGTGTTGCCGCGACCGTCGCCGCTGATTCGGTTGCCGCCGTAAGTTCCGTTATAGTCCCCATTGGCAAAGGGCGAACCCGCGTGCCGGGAAATCGTAAAGGCACCGCCTGAGCCGTCAGAACCGTTGTAGGCACCGGTGGCGTCATTGATTCTGATCCGACCATCGGCCATGGCGTTGGCCGCGAGACCGGCAACGGCGATAATCGCCATAGCCACAATAGAACGATTCTTCATCTTCGATTCTCCTAGAAAAACACGCTGCAAACGCTGCAGCAAAGGTGCAAATTCAACTCGCCGAAGTGGCGCAACAACAAATCAGATAGCTGCGGAGCAATCCAAGCCAACAATCGCACAAAACGACAAACAGCCCGTTCTTCGAGTGATCATCAGCAGCTCCGCAACTCAACTGTCATTCAACCATGCCACTCCGTACGTGGACTGCTCGGCCGCGCAGTTTCCGCATCCGATAGGGGAAACTTACCCCATTTTGAGACGTTGTCAACGGATTCGAATCGAATTTGCTTGCTGCATCACAAAGTAGGGTCGAATGCTTAAGCC
>Ga0105047_10001148_pt1 | contig 46837 bp, 21 predicted proteins | sample MAT04_FD_78384 | JGI IMG/M metagenome (GOLD analysis project Ga0105047, IMG submission 78384) | Freshwater microbial communities from Lake Fryxell liftoff mats and glacier meltwater in Antarctica - MAT-04 (megahit assembly) | ecosystem: Environmental > Aquatic > Freshwater > Ice > Liftoff...
TAAAAGCCGAAACCGTCCAACCCCGCAGCCATCTGTGGTCCGTAGTCTGTCGTCCGTAGTCTGTCGTCCCTATTCAGTAGTCCGTCGTCCGCAATCCACCGCAGCCGCCCGTTTGCGTCACCGGAGAAACGCACGATGCTGGTCGCCGATGACTTTGATTTCCGCGACGTCCCGCTGCCTGCCCCGAAAAGGAGTCATCCATGCGTGACGAAGTTTTCCAGCGTTCGGTCCGGATCGAGCGGCCCGCGGCCGAGGTCTTCGCGTGGCACGAGCGACCCGGCGCGTTTCAGCGGCTGTGTCCGCCTTGGGAAAAGATTCAGGTCATCGCCCAGACCGGCGGCATCCGCGACGGCGCCCGGGTATCACTGCGGACCAAACTCGGCCCGTTTTGGACCCGCTGGGAAATCGTCCACCAAAACTACGTCGCCGGCCGGCAGTTCCGCGACGTGCTCCTCAGCGGCCCTTTCGCCAAATGGGAACATCTCCACCGCGTCGACCCGGTTGGGGATCACGCCAGCGTGCTGACCGACGAGATCCACTTCCGCCTCCCTTTCGGCTACTTGGGCCGCTGGTGCGGGTCCGCCTTCGCCCGCCGGCAACTCTCGCGGATGTTTGAATACCGGCACACGGTCACCAAGGCCGACGTGGAGTCGGCGCCCGTTCCCCCCCCGCCAGGCGGCCCGTGAAGGGTTGGCCCGGAGAATTCGCGTTTCGCGCCAAACCCCGTTGCCTTGCCCCATGAGCGACATGTCCGCCCCGGTCCTGCAGGTGAACGCCGTGAGCAAACGCTACGGCGATCGCGCGGTGCTGCACGATGCGACTTTTTCCGTCGCGGCCGGCGAGCGCGTGGCCCTGACAGGACCGTCTGGCAGCGGCAAGACGACGCTGCTCAACTGCCTCGGCGGCGTGGACCGTCCCGATGCCGGCATGATCACCCTGCTCGGCCGGAGGATTGACAAACTCTCCAGCGACGACCTCGCGCGTTTGCGGCGCGAACAGGTCGGCACCGTTTTTCAGTTCTTCCATCTCCTGCCCACCCTGACCGCAGCCGAGAACGTTGAACTACCGCTCCAACTCAATCGCGTTCCCCTGCCCGAGCGCTCCGCCCGCGTCGCTGCGGCGCTCGCCCGCGTCGGGCTCAGTGCGCGAGCCGACGCGCTGCCGTCGCAGCTTTCCGGTGGCGAGCAGCAACGCGTCGCCATCGCCCGCGCGCTCATCCACCGGCCGGCGTTGATCCTCGCCGACGAACCCACGGGCAACCTCGATTCGGCCAACGGCGAAAACATCCTCCAATTGCTGCGCGAGCTCACCGATGAGACGCAGACGGCCCTCGTGCTGGTCACCCACAGCCCGGAGGCCGCCGCGATCTGTCATCGTCAAATCCACCTGCGCGACGGACGCATCGTCGACTGAACCCGATATGCTCCACCTCGAAGTACTCCTCCTGCGCCGGTTTGCCCTGCGCCACGCGTGGCGAGCCCCCGGTCAGTATCTCCTTCTCGCCGGCATTCTCGCGCTGGGCGTCGCCGTCTTCGTCTCCGTGCGCCTGGCGAATCGCGCCGCCGTCGCGAGCTTCGCCCACTTCACCGACACGCTGACGGGGCAGAGCGACTGGATCATCCAGCCGTCCGCCGGTTCCCTGCCCGAGTCCGTGCTACCGGAGTTGCGCGCCGCTCTCGGCCCACGGCCCGTGCAAATTTTCCCCGTCGTCGAAACGACTGCGGCCCGCCCGCGTCGTGCCGGCGAATCGGACAATTTTGGCCGGACCACCTACACGCTGCTCGGCGTGGACCTGATCGCAGCGGCCAACCTCGTGAGCCAGCAAGTCGCGGGCGCGAGCTATTTTACCCCGCAGCCAGCGGCCGGCCCGCTGGGTCACGGCGCGGATGCACCCGCGGACTTTTGGACGGTGTTTCGCGCGGGTCCGCAAATCTGGATCAGCCCGACGCTCGCGAACGAAATCGGCGCCGCTTCGTCCTTTAGCCTCATCATCAATGAGGAAATTTACGCGCTCCCCGTGGCCGGCGTGATTCCCAGCGCCCGCGACGCCCCCCGCGTGCCCGCCAACCTTATCCTGCTCGACCTGCCCCAGCTCCAGCGGCTGTCGGGGAAAGCCGGTCGGATCGACCGCGTGGAATTCATCATCGAACCCGGGCCGCAAGCCGACGATCGCCGCGCGGAACTCCGCACCGTCCTCGAAGGGCTGGGCCAGGACGGTACCCGCTGGTCGGTCACGTCACCCGGCGCCCGCCGCGCCACCGCCGCGACCATGACGCGCGCGTTTCGCCTCAACCTCACGGTTCTTTCGCTCATCGCCCTCCTGGTCGGCCTCTACCTGATCTTCCAGGCGCTCGACGGGGCCGTTGTGCGGCGCCGCGAGGAAATCGCCATCCTGCGTTCACTGGGCGTCGAGGAACGCGCGATCCGTCGCGCCTGGATCGTGGAAGCGGCGTTGCTGGGACTCGTGGGCGGAGCGGGCGGCGTGTTGCTCGGGTGGGTGGGCGCGCAGATTTCCGTGCGCGCGGTCGGCCAGACGGTGAACGCGCTCTATTATGCCACGACGGTTGGATCCGCCGGCCTCAACGCCACCGAGGTCGGCCTCGGTCTGTTGATCGGCTTGGGCGCGAGTCTGGTCGCAGGCTGGTGGCCCGCCCGGGAAGCAGCGCGCACCCCTCCCGCGCAAGTGTTGGCCCGCCATGCGTCGGCCGCGCCCGGTCGGTCCCTGCTCCCCAGCACCTGGCTCGGCGCCGCGCTATTGGTGGCCGCAGTCCTCTGTTCGTTATGCCCTCCCGTGCGCTTCGCAGGAGGCGGACGCTTTCCCCTCGCCGGCTATCTCGCCGCGCTTCTCGCGATCGTGGGCGGCGGCATTCTCTGCGGTTTTATGCTTCCCCTCCTCGCGCGCGCCGCCCGCCGCGCCGGCCGGCAATCGGCCTCTGTCCGCATGGCGCTGAGTCATCTCGCCCAACCTTCCGGGCGGCACCGGCTCGCCGTCGCCGCGCTGGTGTGCGCGATCGCCATGGCCGCCGGCATGGCGATCCTGGTCGGCAGTTTTGAAATGACCGTGCGGGGCTGGGTCCAGCGCACCCTACAGGCCGATCTCTACATCTCCAGCGGCGGGTCGCAGAGCGCCTCCGCGCAAAACCGCCTTTCGCCGGCCATCTGGCGCGATCTGGCCTCGCGGCCGGAAGTGGACGTGGCCGGAGTTCTCTCCGCCTACCCCATTGAGCTCGAGGGCCTGCCGACGATCCTGAGCGGCACCGACCTGCGCATCTTGCACACCCGCTCCGCACTCGCCTGGGTGCAGGCGCCGGCGGATGAGACGGTGTTCGATCCGTCGCGCAACGCGGGCCTCGCCCTGGCCAGCGAGAGTTTTTGCGAACGGTTTCGCAAGCGGCGCGGCGACACGGTGGTGGTGCCCACGCCCGCCGGCGCCCAAACCCTGACGCTCGTCGGCGTCTTTGCCGACTACGGCAACGAGCGCGGTTCCCTGCTCGTCGAACGCAGCCGGCTCACCGCGTGGTTCGGCGACGACTACGCCGCCAACGTCTCGCTCTTCCTCCGGCCCGGCGCCGACCCCGAAGACCTCCGCGCCGCCTTGCTCGCGCGCCACCCCGGTCTCTCCATCTACACCAACGCCGCGCTGCGCACGGAAATCCTGCGGATTTTCCGCCAGACGTTTTCCATCACCTACGCCCTTGAGGTTGTCGGGGTCGCCGTGGCCGTGATCGGACTCGCCCTCACGCTCGTGAGCATCCTGCTGGACCGGCGGGATGAACTCACCACGTTGCGCGCGCTGGGCTTCAGCCGGCGCGAGATTGCGCTTGCGACGACGGTCGAGGGCACCTCCGTGGCCGGTGCGGCGGTCGCCGGCGGTCTCGTCCTCAGCCTGGCGCTGGGGTGGCTGCTCATCCGCGTGATCAACAAACAATCGTTCGGCTGGACGCTCGGCTTCGCCCTCCCGTGGATCCAACTCGCCGCCTTGGGCGTCGCCGTGATCGCGACCGGCGCGGTCGTGAGTTATGTCGTCGGCCGGTGGGGCGCAGATCTGCCAGCCGACCGGGAGGAATGAACCGATGAAATTCCCCGCAACGCACTTCGCTTTCCCGCCACGCGGCCGGACCTGCCTCCCGCTAATCGCGCTGGGCCTGACGCTCGTTTCCACCCTTGGCGGCCAGCCTGCGACCACCGCGGACGGATTTGCCCTGCCCCAACCGGGCCACCGTTTCGAATTTCCCCGCGACCACGGCAGCCACCCGGAATTCAAAATCGAGTGGTGGTATGTCACCGGCCATCTCTTCGCGAACGCGGACCGCCGTTTCGGATTTCAGGGCACGTTTTTTCGTTACGCCGGCCCGCGGATGCCGGGCTCGGCGGCAGGTGCGGCTGGCACCGATGACATCTATCTCGCCCACATGGCGGTGCTCGACGTGGAATCGGGGAAATTCGTCCATCAGGAGCGTCTAAATCGCGAAGGCTGGAACGCCTCCGCAGCTCTCCCCACGCTCGACGTGTTCAACGGCAGCTGGTCGTTGCGCTTGGTGGACGCGGCCACCAACCGCTTCGAACTCGTCGGCGGCGTGCGGGCCGAGGCGGCGTTTACGCTCGCGCTCACTTCCACCAAGCCGCTGGTGGTCTTCGGCGAGAACGGAGTTTCCCGCAAGGGCGCCGATCCCACGGCGGCGAGCTATTATCTGACGTTATCCCGGCTCCAAGCGGACGGTGAACTTTCCTTCGGCACCAAGAAGCTGCACGTCACCGGCGAAGTGTGGATGGACCATGAGATCAGCAGCAGCCAGTTGAGCGGCGGCCAGATCGGCTGGGATTGGCTCAGCGTACAGTTCAACGATCACCGCGAGCTGATGCTCTATCGCCTGCGACGTCAGGACGGCACCGCCGACCCGGCTTCCAGCCTGACGTGGGTGGACGCGGCGGGCCGAACCCAGCGCGGGGAATTCACCTGGGAAGTCCTCGACCGGTGGCAGAGCCCCACCACGGGCGCATCCTATCCTTCGAAAATCCGCCTCACCGCGACGGATCCCGTCAGTTCAAAGTCCGTGACTTTCACGATCGAGCCGCTCGCCAAGGACCAGGAGCTCACCGGTACCTTGGGCGGCATCCCCTATTGGGAAGGTGCCTGCCGCGTCCGCGACGCCGGCGGCCGCGAGATCGGTTCCGCCTACCTCGAGCTCACCGGCTACGCCCGCGACCTAAAGCTGTGAGACAGGGCTGATTCGCTCGCGTTTGAAGGAGTGACCTTCCGGACCGTCCAGCGATGCCTGCCGGTCACGGCGTTACTCAAACGGACGCCAAGTCACCTCCCGACTCAACGAAGACGGGTTGAACACCGGAACAAGGCTCACCGGCGCTGGCTGTTGTTAGTGGCGACTCCTCTTGGGCCATTGAGCCTAGAAACCGGCCGGCGCAAAAAGGGAAGTCCCCGTCCGTTGCCTAGAGCTGGGCGGCTTGAAGGTCGCGAGAATGGATCAGCTCCAGCCCACCCCTCTCACCCGGAATGGGAATGGCTGCGGATGTAAACGACGGCCGCCAGCACGCCGATGACCAAAAAGGTGACTACGGCGATGACCATCCAGATGTTCACCTTCGTGGTCTGTTTATGGACATCAACAATGGGTTTCCCGTCGTTTTTGTTGTCAAAGCTCATGGTCGTAAAGTGCGCAGATAGCATGGTAGCGCAGGACCAGCGGAGGTTCCCCTGAAACTGTCCGCCCCGCGCGCAAAAGGCCGGCCTCGGCCCGAACAGCCCCCCTGCGGATCAAGTCTCCTCCCATCGGATGGGCGCCTACTTGACCTCCAACGTAAAACTCTCGGAGTGACTGTTAAATTCCGGGGCGTATATGCCCTGGATTTCGACGATGCCGAAACGCAACATTGTCAGCCTCCCCGCGCGCTCCATTATTACGGCATGTATCGCGATCAGCGCTTCGATCTTCCCGGGAGCTGGCCCCTGGCCCATGCGCAGATCATCCCGCCCTGGGCCCCGCGGTGGCATCCTCGCCCCCGTTCCACTCTGGGGGTGGCGCTGCTCGCCACGCTCTTGGTCGTTCTGCCCACGGCCATCCTGGCCGCCCCGGCGGAGGGCGAGAAACTGGGCACAATCCAATTCGAGGTGACCGGCGACGCCATCACCCGGGAACATGTGGTCCGCGGCGTGAAATTACTGCACCACATGATGTACCTTGAGGCCGACCGCGAGTTCGCCGCGGTCCTGGCCCGTGATCCCGACTGCGGCTTTGGTTACTGGGGCCGCGCCATGGCGCTCATCCATCCGCTCTGGCCGGATATTCCCGACACCCACGACCTGCAGCAGGGCCTTGAATTCGTACGAGTTGCCGCGGCCCGTTCGCCCCATTCGCCGCGCGCGCGCGCCTATCTCGCCACGATGGAGGCGTTCTTCCGCCCCGGGCCGGGCCAATCGCTGCCGCAACGTCTCCAGGCCACCGACCGGGCTTGGGCGACCGTCCTCTCGCAATACCCGGGGGATCTCGACGCCGCGGCCTTCGGGGTGCTGTATCATCTGGCCCCGGCGCGCTTCCTGCCGAAGGACAAATCCTACCGCCGGCAGATTGAGGCGGTGGCGGTCCTCGATGGGATTCTCGCGCAGATTCCCGATCACCCGGGCGCACTCCACTACAAGATCCACGCCTTGGACTTCCCGCTGCTGGCCGGCCGCGCACTGGAGGTGTGTGATGCCTATGGCGGGGTCGCCCCGGAGGTGCCGCATGCGCTGCACATGCCCACGCACATCTTCACCCGCCTCGGCCAGTGGGACAAATCGATCGACTTCAACGAGCGCTCGGCCGCCGCCGCGCGAGACCTCGCCCGGACCGATGGCTCGCTCAACAGCCATCTCCCCCACGCCCTCGACTATCTCGCCTATGCCTACCTGCAGCGCGGCCAGTACGAAAAGGCGGCCGCCGTTGCCCGTGAGATCGGTGCCGCCACCGGTCCGTACCAAATTCCCAACCGGCCGGCGATGGCCTATGCCTTCGCGTCCGTGCCGGCTCGGCTCGCGCTCGAGCGCCAGGACTGGCCGGCGGCCGCGCGCCTCCCGCTGCACCAGCCCGCGGCATTTCCTTGGGGTGAACGTTTTCTTTATTGCGATGCCATCGTCCGCTTCGCCCGCTCCTTGGGCGCGGTCCGGAGCGGCGATCCCGCCGCCGCGCGGGTCGAATTCGCCGAACTTGAGATGCTCGGCCGGCGGATCACCGCCGTGATCCCCGGCTCCTACTGGGCCGCCCAAGCCAAGGTCCAGATCCTGACCATCCGGGGCTGGCTGGCGCAGGCGGACAATCACCCGGCGGAAGCGCTCGCCGCGTTGCGGCAAGCCGTGGAGCTCGAGGCGTCGACGGACAAGGAAGCGGTGACACCCGGCGAGGTGCTGCCCGCAGGCGAATCGCTCGGAGACCTGCTCAATGAACAGCACCATCCGCGCGACGCGCTCGCGGTGTTTGAGGCGCAGCTGCTGCGGAGCCCGAACCGGTTGAACAGCCTCTATGGCGCCGCGCATTCGGCGGAAATGGCCGGCGAGACCGCGGCCGCGATCCAGCACTACGAAAAGTTTCTTGCCCTCGCCGCTCTCGCCGACCCCGCCAATCCGCGCGTGCTTCAAGCCCGCGCTTTCCTGACTCGCTCACCCGGCCCTCGAACACAGTGAGACGCAAGGCCGGTCACGGCGAAAGGCCGTGGGAGATACGGCGCCCTCGCCGCGTCATGCGTCTCCTCCGCGGCGGGGACGCCGCGGCTCCAACTACTGGCCAGACGTTACGGCCAGCCCGACTATTTGACCTCCCAGTTACTCGAAGGAGGAGTCCTGCCCCATTTGCGGCCCCGTTCGCCTTATTTCGCTTCGACATCCCGGAACGGGAACTGCCCAGTCGGTTTGTCGGTCCCAGCGGTGCGGCTCCGAGGTGGGTCGCCCAAACAATGACGATCAACTTGGACGGCGGCTGAAACCCATGTCGACCCGCGCTAAAAGCCATCAGGGCTCCCTTTGGAGCGAAATGCAGCTGATCGACTGCCTGCTGATCGCCGTGCCCGCCACCTTTGCCATCCGGTTTGTGCCGGGATGGCGCCACGAGACGCTGCTGTTTGTGGTCAGCGGACTGGCCATCATTCCGCTCGCGGGATGGATGGGCCGGGCGACCGAGCACTTGGCGGCGCGGACTGGCGAGGGCGTGGGAGGTCTGCTTAACGCTACGTTCGGCAACGCCGCCGAACTGATCATCGCGCTGGCCGCCCTCTCCAAGGGGCTGACCGGCGTGGTGAAGGCTTCGATCACGGGTTCCATCATCGGCAACATCCTGCTGGTGCTCGGCGCCTCGTTCATCGCGGGCGGAATCAAGTTCAACTCCCAGACGTTCAACCGTACGGCCGCGCGGGGCGCGGCGGCTTCGCTCACCCTGGCGGTCATCGCCCTCATCATTCCCACGGTGTTTCATATTTCCGCCGGCCGGAGCGTCGCCGGCTGGTCGCCCCAGGCCGAACAGAACCTGTCGCTCGCGATCGCAGGCGTGCTGTTCATCACCTACCTGTGCTGGCTCGGCTTCTCGCTGCTCACCCATCGCAAGCTGTTCATGGGCGCCGGGGGTGATTCCGCGCACTCCGGCACCGCCGGCGGCGCGGTCTGGCCCATGGCGAAGTCGATTGGTACCCTGACCGCCGCGACGGTGCTGGTCGCGTTCATGAGCGAATTTCTGGTGGGCTCAGTCGAAGCGGCGCGGGAAAGCCTCGGCCTGACGGAGGTGTTTGTGGGCGTGATTATCGTGGCCACGATCGGCAACGCCGCCGAGCACACGACGGCCGTGGTGGCGGCCTGGAAGAACAAACTCGACCTCAGCCTGGGCATCGCGGTCGGCTCCAGCCTGCAGATTGCGCTGTTTGTCACGCCGGTGTTGGTCTTCTGCTCGTACTTCCTCGGCCAGCCGATGAACCTGGAATTTTCCCTGCCCGAGATCGCCGCCGTGGCACTGGCCGTATGGATCGTGGGACTCATCAGCGGCGACGGGGAGTGCAACTGGTTCGAAGGGCTCCAGCTCATCTCCGTCTATGTGATCATTGCGATCCTGTTCTTTTTTCTTCCCGAACCGTCCCACCTCCAGCCGGGACGCTGATCACGAAAACCCGGCCGGCTCCTCCGCGGCGCTGCCGTTACGCGGGCGGGCGGGGTAATTTTTTTCGCGGGAAATCGGTGGGCTCGCCACTTGATTCGCACGCCGGCGGGACGTGTCAGCCGAAATTTTCCTGATTCCGCAAGACACCGGCGGACGGCTCACGAAGTGCGCTGACAGAATCCTCGCCAACTCCGGTCGCTCGCGCATAAAGACCGGACAACGTGGCCCAATTCACCGCCATCCCCAAACGCACGGACAAGGGCATTCCCAGCGGTGCGGGCGACCTGCGGCCGCGCACGCTGGCGGCGGCGCGGATGGCGGGGGTAAGCATCGGCGCCACGCTGCAAGCCATGACCCGGCGCGAAAGGGCGCTTTGTGCAGTGACCCCATGAGTTCACCGGAAAATCCCCGGGAAAACCTCTTCGCGCAGGCCCTGCTCCTGCCCGAGGCGGAATGGCCCGCCTTCCTCGACCGGGAATGCGGCAAGGACACCGCGCTGCGCGCGAGGCTCGAAGCGTTGATGCGCGCCCACCAGGCCGCCGGCGATTTCATGGACACCCCGGCTCCGGCCCCGCGGCGCGAGACCGCCAACTCCGCCCCGGAAATGCCGGGCACGCGGATCGGCCGTTACAAATTGCTGCAGAAGATCGGCGAAGGGGGCTGCGGCGTGGTCTGGATGGCCGAGCAGGAGGAGGACGTCCGGCGCCAGGTCGCGCTTAAGATCATCAAGCTCGGCATGGACACGCGCGAGGTGATCACCCGCTTCGAGGCCGAGCGCCAAGCGCTGGCGATGATGGATCACCCCAACATCGCGAAGATCCTCGATGCGGGCGCCACCACCACCGGCCGGCCGTACTTCGTCATGGAGCTCGTGAAGGGCATCAAGATCACGGAGTTCTGCGACCGGTATAATCTCTCGACGACGGCGCGGCTCGAACTGTTCCAGCAGGTGTGCAACGGCGTGCAACACGCGCACCAGAAGGGGATCATCCACCGCGACCTCAAGCCGTCCAATGTCCTCGTCACGCTCAATGACAACCAGCCGGTGCCAAAGGTGATCGATTTCGGCATCGCCAAGGCGACGGCAGGGCGGCTGACGGACCACACACTCTTCACGGCGTTCGAGCAGTTCATGGGCACGCCCGCCTACATGAGCCCGGAGCAGGCCGAGCTCAGCGCCGTGGATGTCGACACCCGCAGCGACATCTACTCGCTCGGCGTGCTGCTCTACGAGTTGCTCAGCGGCCGCCTGCCCTTCGATCCGAAATCCCTGGGGCAGGCGGGACTCGATGAGATCCGCCGGATCATCCGCGAGGTCGAGCCACCCCGGCCTTCGACCCATCTTTCAACGCTCAGTGGCGACGACCAGGCCAAGGTCGCCCGGCTGAGGAGCACCGAGCCAGCCCGGCTCTCCCTGTTGCTGCGCGGTGACCTCGATTGGATCGTAATGCGCTGCCTCGAAAAAAACCCGACCCGGCGCTATGCGACCCCGAACGCGCTGGCGGCCGACATAACCCGGCACCTCCACCACGAGCCGGTGGTCGCCCGGCCCGCGAGCCGCGTTTACCGGCTGGGTCGGCTCATCCGCCGGCACCGTCTCGTATCCGCGGCGGTGGTCGCGGTGTCTGCAGCCTTGATTCTCGGTTTCATCATCAGCACCTGGCAGGCCGTGCGCGCGACCCGCGCCGAGCGGCAGGCCATCGCCGCCCGCCACCGCGCCGACGACCTCCTCAAGTTCATGCTGGGTGATTTGTATTCGCAGCTCGATCGCGTCGGCAAACTGGAGGTGCTGGACTCCGTCGCCGACAAAGCCGCCGCGTATCTCGCTTCCCTGGGCCCCTCCGACCAGGACGACACCACGCAGTTCGCGCGTGCCCGCGCGCTCCGGCTCCAAGGGGCGGTCCGCGCCGCGCAGGGGCGCACCACCGAGGCCTTCGCCCTGCTCGCAGAGGCCTATGCCTCGGCGGGTCGTTTCGCGACGGCTCATCCGAACGACATGGAGGCAGTCTATGAGCGCGCGCAAGCCGAGGCCCAGACGGCCGTCCTCTACTGGGCCAACGCCGATTTTCCGGCCGCCGTCCAATGGATGACGCGTTACCGGGATTCGACCGTCGCACTCACCACTCACGATCCGGCCCGGCGGGAGTGGCAGCTGGAACTCTTCGATGCCCGTTACAACCTCGCCTATTTCCGCAAGGACAGGGGCGAACTCGAAGCCGCCCGGACCGAACTCGACGCCGCGCTGGTCACCCCGGACCGCCTGCTCGCGTCCACCCCCGGCGACCCAATCCTCCGGTTGAAAATTGCCACCGCGCACGAGTTGCTCGGGAGCATTGCCGAGTTGCAGGGCAATTACGCGGAGGCCGCCAAGCAGTATGGCCTGCGCGTTGCCGGTTTGGAAAAACTGCTGGCCGACGATCCGAACGACGCCGTCATGAAACAGGACCTGGCCGTCGCGCGAATCTATGCCGCGAACACCGCGCTGGTCACGGGGCGCTTCCAGGAGGCCGCCCGGCTGATGGCCCGGGCGCAAACCGGACTCGAAGAGCTCCTGGCCATTGACGGGCAGAACGTCACGCTGCGGGAGAACGCGATCATCGCCCGGCTTACCACCGCATTCCTGGCGGCGCACGCGGGTGACCGTGAGATCGCCGTGGCCCTGGTTGATGCGGCCATCGCCGACTTGGCAGGCCTGGCGTCACGGACCGTGCCGGACCGCATGTGCCTCAGGCTGTTGTCCCGGGCCTGGCGGCTGCGCGCCGAGCTCCAACTGACAGCCGGCGCGGGGAACGCGGTGGACTCGGCCACGCGGGCGCTCGGCTTTGGCGAGCGGCTCGTCCAGACCGGCGGTGCCAAAGCCGCGGAGTGGGCCGAATGCGCCCAGGGTCATCTTCTCCTCGGCCGGACTTTGGAGCGGGCGGGGGATCATGACGGGGCCCATGCGGCGTGGCTTCGGGCGGATGAGCTGCTTGCCCCCCGCCAATCCGGCAGCCGTGACTGGAACCTCCTGGACCCGTATGCCCGTTCCCTGGCCCTGCTCGGCCGGACGGAAGCGGCCGGCGCGGTCATCCACCAACTGGAGAGCTTGGGCTACGTTCCGCTACAACCCTGGCCGTCGTCCGCCTCTACGGCCGCAAACATTTCGTCAGAAAAAAACCACAACTAGGTAAACCATGAGCGCCAAAAACAAATCCCCCCGGGGCCCACGTCAGAACAAGACCGACCAGGCGAGCCTGCGCCGGGACACGGCCGCATTAATCAAGTTGGTCGCAGCCAGCGCCCGGCAAATCAAGGACGGCGTGCCCCTCGTGATGGTTGTCACGGTGGTGGACACGCGAAACAACGGACTCGCCGCCCTTATGATCAAGGGGCCTCCCCCGCCCCCTCCTTTGTTGATCCAGCGTCAACTCGGTACGCCTTCGGGGTTCGCCGTGATGGTCAAGGGTCAGCCCGGCGGACCCACGGGCATCGCGTAACTCGCCGTTCCGGCCTTGGCTCCCGTTTCGGAGTCAGGGCTTTTCCGCTGCCGGCGGAGATCCCGGCGGGCTCGATTCAATGGGAGTTCACTTCGCCAGCTTCGACCGGATTGCCTTGAGCTCCTCCCGGCGTTGATCGGTCGTTTCGGGATACGACATCTTCAGCTCTTTGAAGACGTCCAGAATGATCTCGGAGACGATCAGGCGGGCGTTTTTCTTGTCGTCCGCAGGCACCACATGCCACGGCGCTTCCCGCGTGCTCGTGGCCCCCAGGCAGGCGGCATAAGCCTGCATGTAATCGTCCCAGCAGTTTCGCTCCGCCAGGTCGGCCAAGCTGAATTTCCAGTTCTTGTCCGGGTCGTCAATGCGATCCAGGAAGCGCTTCCGCTGCTCGTCCTTCGAGAGGTGGAGGAAAAACTTGATGATCCGCGTGCCGTTGCGGTGGAGGTGTTGTTCGAAGTCCACGATCGAGCGATAACGCTCCGACCAAAGGGTCTTGGGATCGGCCAGCGGTTCGGGCAGCCGTTCGGCCGCAATAATCTCGGGGTGCACGCGCGCGATCAGCACTTCCTCGTAATACGAGCGGTTGAAGATCCCGATGCGTCCGCGCTCCGGCAGGGCCCGCGTCGTACGCCAGAGAAAATCATGGTCAAGCTCGGTGGCGCTCGGATGCTTGAAACTGAAAACTTGGCAGCCCTGCGGATTGACGCCCGACATCACATGCCGGATGGCGCCGTCCTTGCCCGCCGCATCCATGGCCTGGAAGATCAACAGCACGGCATAGCGGTTGGACGCGTAATGGAGGCGCTGCAGCTTGCTCAACTCCTCCACCTGGTGCTCGAGGCATTTCTTGTAGACCTTCTTGGAATCGTAGACCGGCTTCACGTCGGTCGGCCACTTGCTCAAATCGACTTTTTTCCCCGCAGGCACGCGGTAGGCATCGGTGGGTATTTTCATTTTAATGGGTCCGCGGTTCTCGCCGCCCGACAATCGCCTCAAGGCCGAGCCTCGGGCTCAACCGCCGACGGATCGGTCCGGTGCTTCCGCTCGTCCCGGAGTCGCCCCAAAGTATGCGCGACGAGTCGGGCCAGCTTGTCTGCGGCTCCATCCACGGCTTGGTGCACGGTCGCCGCATCGAAGGTCACGGCGACGGGCTGGTGGCGTTCCAGCCGGGCTTCCATGGTGCAGCGGCGGTCCTTGGGCCCCGTCTTCGGCCCGTTCTCATCCGCGACATGGACCTCCACCCGGGTGATGTGGGAGCTTTCGTGACTCAGGGCATTCTCCACCACGCCGCGGATGTGAACGGACAAAGCCTCGCGGCCCTCGATGTTATGGTCGGTATTGATTTGGATTTGCATAAAAATGTTCAGGCTGACCGGCCAGCCCCCGCTTTTTTCGCGGGGACTTCACACTCCCACCGACCTGAACGGCAGGGTTCGGTTCACCTCAGGTTTGAATTCGCGCTGGGCCCGGGATCGCACTGGCCGGGTCAGGTCGGAGCTCCCGCACCCAGTCCAAGCGCGGCCAAGGTGTTCCAGACCATGTCGCCGCGCTCCGATGCTCACCTGCGCCCATGTCCCCTGCTCGCAACGGGACCGGGACCAAAACGATACCTTGCCTGACAGAGTTCATTCCAGCCATCCGCCAGTAAATCCCGCGCGTCGCAGACCCGCGACGAGATAGCGGTTCTGCCGCATGAGCTCCCAAAGCAGGCCCGAGCGATAATTCTCAATCATCAACACAATCGGTCCCTGATTTATCCCATAGTTATACGGCGAGACCCAGATTTTCGACGGCGCAGCGCGGTCCCTAAAGGTCGGATTAAACGTCGCCTTGAAACCGTAGGGCATGTCATCCCGCAGCTTCATCTGCTCAAAATGGTGCAACGCCGGCAGCACCAGGTCAGGCGCAAAGGGGAGCGACGCCACCACGGCCCACGGCGCAATGCTGCCGTCGTCGGCGCCGTCCGGCACACCCCGCGACTTGTAGCCAAAAAACCGGCGCTTGCGGCCCTGGATCGTCCGGGTGGCCGGCCCCGGACCGTCGCTCGCGGTGATGCCCCAGCACGTCGCCCCATAGCCGGCGAAACCCCCGGGGTTCTCGATCGCATACTGCCGCTGCACACAGGTCGCGCGCCGGGTATTCTCAAAATAGTCCAGTTTCCTTCGCCGCATGTAAGCGTCTTGAATCCCCCTGAAATCGATCCAGAGGTGGGAAATCTGGTGGGTGAAAAGCGGGCCCGAATAGACGAAGCCGGTATCGTAGATTTTTTTCCACACGTAGGTAGAGGTCCATTCCCGGTAGCTCTCCGCGGGCAAAGGATGCGTCGGCGACCCGAGGCCCAGCACGTACATAAAGAGGGCCTCGTCGTAACCGCGCCACCGATAGCGCAGAAAACCGCGGCCGGGTTTCCAGCCGTGGGTGAGACTCGCGCCTCCGTTCCGGGCCCAATTCCAATCCGTGCGCCGGTAGAGTTCGTCCGACAGTTCCCGGATCGCCCGTTCGTCGGCCGTGTCTGCGTCGAAATAAGTCCCGCTCGCCAGCATGCCGATCAGGAGGAAAGCCGAGTCCACCGTCGACAATTCGCTGCGCCACATCCGCCGGCCCGTGTCCATGTGCAGGAAGTGATAATAGAACCCCTTGTAACCGGTCGCATCCGGCGCGGTGCTTTGCTCACTCCGTTGGAAAAAACGCAGGGTGGTGAGCGTGCGGGCCACGGCCTCGGACCGGCGCATGAAGCCGCGCTCGACTGCGACGGGATACGATGAAAGCGCCAGGCCCACCGCCGCGATGCTCGCCGGCGCACCCGACTTGCTCCGGTCCGCCACCAGCCCGTTCAGCGGATTCACTTCGTGGAGGAAGTAGTTGAACGTCTCGCGTTGCAGCGTTTCCAGGAATCGGGCGCTGACCTTGGTCTGTTTCACGAGAATATATTCAACTCGGGCTCACCTGGCCTCCAGCTCGATCGTGATCGCCGCGACGGATTGCGGCGGCATCCGCACCGTGAAGTGCAATCGGCGGCCGATGCGGGTGCAGGCTGCGGCTCACGCAACAGCCGGGAAGCGGCGTGCAGCTGCTCCACCTCGCGGGCCGTTGGCACCGCCGGCCGGCCCATTTCCACCCAGAGCGGCTTCGCGTGGGCATGGTCCCGATCAATGCGTTCCACGTAGATGTTGCCGGGTGGCCCCAAGCCCGACAACTGCAGCTCCACCTTCTCCGTTTTGATGGGATGCCGGGGCAGGACGTGATTGGTCACCAGCACCATCACCGCCTCACTGCGCCGCACCACCCAGACATCCACCGTCGGGTGGGTCCCTTTCACGGTGAGCGCCTCGACCCCCAAGCGATGGAGCAGCTCGAACGAGCGCTAAGCCGGCTTGGCGACCCCTTGCAGCGTCAGCAGGCCAAAGCCGCCTTGGAACGCCTTCGCCGGCATGAAATTTTCCTCAAAGATGTCCGTGAATGCCCAATAACTGTAGCCCTGCACCAGTCCCCTCGCCTCCAGCATCGTCTTGACGATGACCGCCGCGGTGTCCGGTTCGTCATGGAAAGGATCGCGGGGGTTGGAGGAGGAACTCCACTCCGTGTAATAAAGCGGTTTTCCCCGCGCCTTCCGCCGCGTGGCCCGCGCCCACTTGCGCAGGATGCTCCGCTCGCAGTGAGCGAGCTGCCCCGCGGCGGGGTCACATTGGAGTTGTACTTAAATACCATAGCCTCGCCCGAGGCCAGCGCGGTGGGCATGAAGCTCAGTTCCAGGAACGGCTTCATCCCGATCGACAGCAGGAAATCGAGGACCTGGTCGACGTTGAAGAATGAATCGAGCAGCTGGTGGCGCTCGCACATGAGTGTCCCCATCTCGTCGCTGAGAATGTAATGTCGTGGAACCGCACATGGCGGAAGCCCAGTTCCTCCCGGCAGCGCCGCAACTGGCACTGCCAGTCCGCCCGCAACGCCAGCGGGGCGTGCCCACTGCCCACCGTGTGCTCCCAGAAATGAGGGAGAGCCGCGGCTTTCGCCGCCAGATTGCGCCGAAAGCTGGCCGGTGCCGGGGATTTTTTCTTGGGCCGCTTCATCTGCAACCGCCTTGGGCGCAAGTAGGGTAATCGCCGTCTGCCAGTTCGTAGTGGGCCGCGTTTTTTGCGCGGTCAACCCGGTCGATCCGGGCTTCGAGCCAGCGCGGCCGGCGGATCAATTCCCGCCCGGCCACGACCACGGGTAGGGCCGAGAGGGTCCGCCCCACAACCTCGGACAGCATGGGGGTGAAGACCAGATGCTTGTCCGTGCTGATCCCGACGATTTCCCACTCCGGTGGCAGCCTGCGCTCCAGCGTCTGCGCCAAGGTCACACTCGTTAATCAAACGCCCGCAACGACAACTCGGTGATTTCGCGCGGTGAGCGGGGCCGCGCCGGCCTGCCCGGGAACAACTGCGGAACCAGCGGCGTGTCCCGTCATCGATCCTTTCTTTCCAAGTCCGCGATGAGAGCCTTCATCTCCGCGATCTCCCTCACCTGCGCTTCGATGATTTCGTCGGCGAGTTTGCGGACCCGGGGATCAGAGATGTGCGCCCGTTTGCTGGTCATGATGGCAATCGAGTGATGAGGAATCATGGCCTTCATGTATGAAACATCGTCCACCGTCGCCTGGCTGCGCACGAGCCACAGCGCGATCGCGCACACCACCGCGCTGCCGGCCAGGATTGCAACGTTGGCGCGGCGGTTGGGATACATGCCCGACATGAAGGCCAGCATCACGACCGCCATGACCGCCCCCATCAGGACCGCCATCCATGCGCGGGTCTGGCTGAAGATAATATGGTCCGCCGCGTAGGTGTTCAGGTACATCAGCCCGAACATGACGAGGGTCGAGGTCGCGATCATCACACCGAATTTCTGATACGGTTTCATTGTTTTCATAATTGTGGTAATCCAAAGGACGGGACTCCTGCCCGTTCGATCCAGGACCAGCCGTAGGGCCTCTGTCTGGCCCGCGAAGGCCTCGTACCCCATAGACAGCCCTTTTGGGCCGCGGTGCCGCACGGTCTAGGATTGCCGGACTCGGATGAGCTAATCCGCCCGCGCCAACGACACCGCAATTCTGAGTGAACCAAAACGGGCGCCAGCAAAACACCCGACCAGCCAGCAACTGGATTTCAGTCGCAGCCAGCAGGAGGAAACCAAGGCGAGCTTCCCCGCCACGTTCCGCAGGGCGAGGGGCGGACCACGGTGCGGGCGGCACCGCGCGCTGGGCACCCGCACTCACCGCGATCCGGGATAGAACCAGCAGAGCGCGATCAACCCGAATACTGGCAAATAAAGGCCGCTCGCGAAAACTTCCTGGCTCCACAGGCTCCAAGGCTGGTCTGGCCTATTCTACCCCGTGATTTCCAACCCACCGACCCGTGCATAAAATCAAATTCCTCATCGGTAACCTCCGGGCGAGTTTCTGGTTCATTCCCTCGCTGATCGTGGCGGCGAGCATCAGCCTCGCCCTGGGGTTGATCGAGGTCGACGCCTCCGCCGGCCACGACTGGCTGGCCCGCTGGCCGCGTCTCTTTGGCTCCGGCGCCGCCGGTGCCCGCGGCATGCTGTCCACGATTGCCGGCTCGATGATGACGGTGGTGGGAATGACGTTCTCCATGACGCTGGTCACGCTGGCGCTCGCCTCGAGCCAGTATACGTCGCGGATCCTGCGCAACTTCATGAGCGACCGCGCCACGCAAGTCGTGCTCGGCACGTTCGCGGGGATCTTCACCTATTGCCTCATCGTCTTGCGCACGGTCCGGGGCGGCGATGACAGCGAGTTCATCCCTTCCCTCGCGGTATCCATGGGGGTCGTGCTGGCGTTGGGCGGCGTGGGGATCCTCATTTTTTTCGTCCACCACATCGCCTCCGCCATCCAGGCCTCCAATATCATCTCATCCGTGTCGGAGGAAACTCTGGAGGCCGTTGACCGGTTGTTTCCCCAGAAAGTCGGCAACGAGGCGGCGGTCGACGATCCCGCGCCCGCGGAGCAGGCGTTGCGCGGACGGGCGTGGCAGGGCGTGGCCGCCCACCGGAACGGCTACATCCAGGGGGTCGATGTCCAGGCTTTCCTGGATCTGGCCCGTGAGCACCACACCATCGTGCGGATGGAACAGGCGGTCGGCCGCTTTGTGGTCGAGGGAACGCTCTTGGTTTCCGTGGCCCTGAATGAGCCCCCCCTCCACCACCCTGCAAGATGCACTGCGCGGCGCTTACGCCATCAACCGCTTCCGGACGGTGTCTCAGGATGCGGCCTTCGGCATCCGGCAAATCGTGGACATGGCCCTCCGCGCCCTTTCCCCCGGGATCAACGACACCACGACCGCAGTCACCTGCGTGGATTATCTCACCGCCATTTTGGCGAAGATTGCGGCCCGCACCCTTCCTGACCCTCCACGCTATGAGTCGGGTGAGCTCAGGGTCATTGCGCTCGGCGACACTTTCGCGGGTCTGGTCTCCGATTCCTTCGATCAAATCCGGGAGAGTGCGAAGGGTAATCTCGCCATGCAGCTGCGACTGCTGGAAGCGCTGGACACCATCAGCAGCCTGACAACCAGCGGAGAACGGCGGCAGGTTCTCCTCCAGCAAGCCCGGCAGGTTGCCGAACTGGCCGAGCGCACGATTGAGGCGCCCCAGGACCTGGTGCGATTTCGGGAACGGCTGGAAAAAGTGCGCAGCGTCCTCGACGCGAAACCAAGGTCCCCTCTCCCCGTGCAATCCGTCACCGATTGAAGCCTCGGGCCGATCCCCGGAAGCCGTTCACGCCGCTATGCAATTGAGTCTCGAGCGAATCGAAGTACTGCTGCTCATCGCAGCGGTTGTGGCGATGCTGGCGCGCCGGCTGCGTTTGCCGTACACGATCGGACTCACCCTGGCCGGGGCCGCGCTCGCGTTTGCACCCGTGAGCGTTGAGGTGCGCCTGACCAAGGACCTCATTTTCAATGCGTTCCTTCCCCCGCTCATTTTCGAGGCCGCGCTCCACATGGAGTGGCGGGCCCTGCGGCGGGAAGCCCCGGTGGTGCTGGTCCTGGCGACCCTGGGTGTGCTGGTGGCCGGCGGCATCATGGCCGCGGGTCTGCATCACTTGGCAGCGTGGCCCTAGGCCCCGGCGATTATCTTCGGGCTGCTGATCTCCGCGACCGACCCGGTCTCCGTCATCGCCACCTTCAAGGAGGCGGGAGTAACGGGACGTTTTCGCCTCTTGGTTGAATCCGAGAGTCTTCTCAACGATGGCACGGTGGCCGTGCTCTATGGTGTGGCCTTAGCCGCGACCGCCGGTGGCACCGCGACCGTGGGCGGAATTACGGGGAGCTTTCTCCTGACGGTCGTGGGTGGGATCATCTGCGGCGGACTCGTCGGCGGGGCGGTCCTCCTGTTGGCGGGAAGGACCGAGGATCATCTGGTCGAAATCACCTTTTCGACGATTGCCGCCTACGGCTCGTTTTTTCTCGCCGAGCACTTCCACGTTTCGGGCGTCCTGGCGACGCTCACCGCGGGCGTGCTGATCGGCAACACCGCTTCGCTGGGCGCGTTTTCCAAGCGCGGCCGCGACGCAGTCGTCTGGTTCTGGGAATACGCCGGCTTCGTCGCCAACTCGCTGATCTTCCTGCTCATCGGTCTACGCATGGTGACGCAGGACATTCTCAGCGTCATACCGCTCGCGGCGTTGGTGGTTTTTCTCCTCCTCCTGGGCCGGGCAGTCGCAGTGTATGGATGCTGCGGACTGTTTGCGGGCTCGGGCCGTCGCGTCTCCGCCCCGCACCAGCACCTGCTATTTTGGGGTGGCTTGCGCGGGGCGCTCGCGCTCGCGCTTGCCCTGGGCTTGCCGGCCGACTTTCCGAAACACGACACCATCGTCTCCGTCGCTTTCGCCGTGGTGGCGTTTTCCGTGATCGTGCAGGGTTTGACGATCACGCCCCTCCTGAAGGGCCTGGGCGTGATGCCAAAGGATTCCGGAGTAAAAAAACCCGCCGCGGACTTGGACCGGTGAGGTCCAGCCGGTGCGGTTTTGCCGTGCCCGTCCGTCACTCCAGCGCTTAGAAATCAACCCGTCGATATTGTCCTGGTGAAACGTTGAAGGAGATCTCCAGCAGCGCTGGGCCGAGTCGACGGCGCGGAGCGGGCATGGGTGATCGGGACGCCCCAAGTGCCCTCCAAAGCTTCACCGGACACTGCTAAGGAGTCGGAGCGCCGTTTGGGGCGAATGAGGGTCAAAGCCGCCGGGATCCTACTGCGGGCGCTGGAGGGCGCGGCTCTTCGTCTCGATGCCTTCGAGCAGTCCCTTCCACGACTTCACAAACGATTTGGCGCCTTCGTCCTGAAGTTGGTCGGCGAGTGCCTCCACTTGAATGCCTGCCTTGGCAAACTGGTCCAACACGGCCTCACAATCGCCCCCGTCCGGCGCCATATTCGCGCCGACTTCGCCGTGATCCGCGAAGGCCTGCAAGGTTTTGTCCGGGATGGTGTTCACCGTGAAGGGGGCGGCCAGGGCCTTGATGTAAAGCGTGTCCGACGCCTTGGGGTCCTTCGTGCCGGTACTGGCCCAGAGCAAGCGCTGCGGCCGGGCTCCGGCGTTATAAACGCGCCGGGAGCGATCCGTCCCCAAGAGGTCGCAATACGCACGGTAGGTCCGGCCGGCGATGGCCAGGCCCAGCCGGTTGGCTAGGACGGACGGCACCTTTTCGGCCACGGCGACGTCCCAGCGGCTGATAAAAATCGACGCCACGGATTCGACTGCTGGATCGAGCCCCGCCGCGATGCGCCGTTCGATTCCCCGCAGGTAGGCCTCCGCCGCCGCCACATACTGTTCTCGGGAAAAGAGCAGGGTTACATTCACCGGCACGCCCGCGAAAATCGATTCCTCGATCGCCGGCAAGCCCTCCCGCGTACCCGGAATTTTGATGAAGAGGTTGGGCCGTCCAGCGCGTTGGGAAAGTTCCTTGGCGGCGGCAATGGTGCTGGCGGTGTCGTGCGCCAGCAGGGGTGAAACTTCCAGGGAAACCCAGCCGTCGACCCCGTTCGTGCGATCATAAACCGGCCGGAACAGATCCGCTGCACGGGTGAGATCGCCCAACGCCAGATCGAAGAAAAGGCCTTCGCCGGCTTTGTCCTTTGCCAGTGCCTCCCGGATCGCGGCGTCGTAGGCGGCGCTGTCCTTCAGAGCGTGTTCAAAGATCGTCGGATTCGAGGTCAGACCAGTCACGGACAGTTCGTCAATGTATCGCTGGAGGGTGCCGTTGTTCAGCAGGTCGCGGGTGATGTTATCGAGCCAGAGACTCTGGCCCAAGTCATGCAGTCGTTGGGTGGATTTCATAAAGTTTTGGGCAAGCCGGGCCGTAGGCCGCGGGCCGTGGCGCGCTGGTCACTTGGACAGCGCATAAACCCGCCGGTTACGCCGAACCTTTCTTCGGCGATACCTCCCTGACGGGGCATAGAGTAGACCGGCCGCAAGGGCCCTTCGACGCGGATATCCACGACGCCAGGGCGTGGCTCTGCCAGTTGGGATGAAGGCCGACATATGTGCCCCGTGCGAACGACCGTCCTCTCGCGCTGTCTCTACCCGTAAAGAATTATGCCAGAACTTCCGCAACACGGCCCCCAGACCCCGCCGACCTCAAGCATCGCGGCTCAATTCGCGCTCCACCCCAACGCTGCAACGAGGGTCGGAGCATGAAAATCAGTGCTCTTGCCGGCCAACCGGCCCCGCCCGTAATCTTGGTCGATATCCCGCGGCTCGTCTCCGCTTACTACACCGATCGGCCCGATCCCGCGGTGCCGGGACAGTGCGTGGGGTTTGGCCCTTGCGGGCATCGCGGATCCTCGTTCGACCGGTCCTTCAATGGGGGGCACATCCTCGCGATTACACAGGCGATCTGCCTGTATCGGCGCCGGGAAAAATCCTGAAGGACTCCTCACCCGAGGCACGCTCATGGCCCAGAAAATTATCCTGATCCGCCACGGCGAAACCGCCTGGTCCCTCTCCGGCCAGCACACCAGTAACACCGACCTGCCCCTCACTCCGAATGGCGAACGCCAGGCTGTGGCGCTCCGCGGGCGGTTGCAGGAGTTTTCCTTCGCCCGGGTGTTGACCAGTCCACTCCTACGGGCGCGGCGCACCTGCGAGCTGGCCGGATTCCTCGGCGACGCCCGCGAGGACGCTGATTTGAAGGAATGGGACTACGGCGACTACGAAGGCAAGACGACTGCGGCCATTCAAGCGCAGCGGCCCGGATGGAATGTCTTCCGGGACGGTTGCCCCAACGGTGAATCGCCGGAAGCCATCGGTGCGCGGGCTGACCGGGTCGTCCAGGCCCTGCGGGCGATGGATGGATTGGTGGGAGTCTTTTCACACGGACACTTTCTCCGCGTGCTGGCGATGCGTTGGATCGGACTCCCCGTGGTCACGGGCCAGTATTTCAAGCTCGATGCAGCCTCAATCAGCATCCTCGGCCACGAACACGAAACCGACCCTGCTATCACCCTCTGGAATGCCGGCGAAGGCTAACCCGCCACTGCGTCCGCGCCGCACCTGCTGGAGTCCCGTCGCATCCCATTCCCGTTAGTGCCGTGGGACCTGCCGTTCGCCCGCCAAGCTGCGCCCACTCCCCGGCTCAGCCCGCCAAAAAAACTACTGCGACGCGAGATAGACGGTTAGGTTCTGATCGATGGTTGAACCGTCGGCGAAGGTGAACCGGACGACAAGATTGTACGCTCCCGAGGGTAACGAGGGATCGAAGGTGAAGGTGAGTTTGCCGTCCGCGAGGCTGGCGCTGATCAGCGCCGCGGGCAGGGAATCACCCGAGACGTCCGCGTGAATCGACAGGACCGTCACACTCACCGCGTGCGAGACGTCCGACCGCAAGGGCAACGTCAGGATTTTCATGCGCACCAGATAAACCCCGTCCACGCCTCCCGAGTTGGCCGGCGCACGGTTAGTCGACAGCGGATGAATCCCGCTCCGCGCCGGTGAGGTCCGCAGCAGTTCCGTCACCGCGTCGCCGGCTCCTGGGGCGGACAGGCCCCAGAATTCACGGATGAAGTAGCCGACTCCAAGCCGGCGCGTGAAGTTGATGGTGATCGTCTGAATCTCGCTGAACGACTGACCGTCGCCGACTTGGTAAGTAAAGGAGTCGAAGCCCGGATTGAGCGGCGAGCCACGGTAGGTGAAGGTACCATCGGGACTGAGCACGAGGTTGCCGTAACTCGGTCCGTTGACCAATCGCACGATGAGCGGATCGCCGTCCGGATCCACCGCATAGGTGGTCAGATTGGCCGCGAACTCGGCGAACGGATCAACGTTGTAGGAGCCGGCCGTCGCGATGGGGGGACGGTTCACGTAACGGATGGTCAAGGTCACCGTCACCGTATTGCCGACCACCTTGCCGTCATCGACGACGTAGGTGAATGAGTCGGCGCCATAGAAGTCGCCCGTGGGCGTATAGACGAACGCGCCGTTGCTGTTGAGCTGCACCGTGCCTCCGACCGGCCCGCGGACCAGGGCAACATGGATGGGATCGCCGTCGGGGTCGCGGTCGTTCGCTACGACGTTACCGATGAGCCGCGTCCGTTGATCGAGGGTGAAATTGTCCGCCACAGCGACCGGGGCGCGGTTCGGCGGGTTCACGGTGATGGTGACGCGAGCCGTGGCGCTGATCAACGTGCCGTCCGTGTCGTAGTAGGTGAACGCATCAATTCCGATGAAGGAGGCCGCGGGAGTGTAAGTGAAGCTGCCGTTGGCATTGAGAATGAGCGTGCCGTGCGCGGGACCCTGCACCAAGACGGGCCTCATCGGCTGGCCGCTGAGGGGAATATCATTGGCCAGCACGTTGCCGCTGACGGGCAGGCCTTGGTTGGTGGCGAACGCGTCGTCCACCGCACCGGTCTGGCGACCCGACGGCAGCACCGTGATGGTCACGGTCGCGATGGCACTCTGCAGGAACGTGTTAAAGTCACGGTAGGTCAGCGTGACGACACCTGAGAATCCGGCGGGCGCGGTATAAATAATCGAACCCGTGGCGGCATTCACGGTAGCGGTCCCCACGACCGGCATGGTCACGATCACCGGCAGCAGACTGTCGCCGTCGATATTGATGTCGTTCGCCGTGACCGGAATCACGACCGTCCCGCCGGCGACGACCGTGGCGATATCGTCCACGGCCACGGGTGCGTGGCTGATCCGGGTCACCGAAATGCGGACCGTGGCTGCGCCGCTGGTCAACGTGCCATCGGTCGCGCGGTAGGTGAAGGCGTCGAGGCCGGAGTACAGGGCGTCCGGGGTGTAGGTGAAGCTGCCGTCGGCGTTCAACACGAGCGCGCCGTGCGCGGGGCCGGTGGCCAGCACCGCGGTGATGGGCAGGCCATTCGGACTGACGTCGTTGCCGAGCACATTGCTGGTGAGCGTGCGACCCTGCGGCACGGTGTAATTGTCGTCGACCGCGGCGGGAGCCAGCGGGATCCGCCGGATGGTGATCGATACGGTGGCGATGTTGGACAGCGCGCCATCGTTATCCCGCACCCGGTAGGAGAAGGAGTCGGCACCGCTAAAATAGAGGGCCGGCGTGTAGAGCAGGAAGCCGGTAATTGCATCGCGGGTGACCTTGCCGTGGGCCGGGGCGCCCACGATAATGAGCGAGGTCGGATCGATCGTGCCATCCGAGTCAGTATCATTGCCGAGGACATTGATCAGGACCGGGGCATTGGAATCGGTGGCCGCCGAGTCCGGTAGCGCGACGGGCGCCTGGTTGTTGGCCACAATGAGCGGCAGGCGGACATTGGAGATATTAACCCGGCTGCCCGCGCCATTCACGGAGATGAGGTCAAAGTAGATCGTGAGCGGCGTGTTCGGGGTCACGACCGACAGATCGATGGTGAAGGTAAGCGGCTGCGACGTGTCCACCACGCTGCCCGACGTGAAGCCCGGCTGGCCCTTGATCCCGACCTGCGGTGCGAGATAAAGCTGACCGTTGGCCTGCAGGCTGATCAAGGCGTCGGTGCCGCTGATTGCGCGGCTGAAGAGCGGGAGGGACGTCGTGGCGTTGAGCAGCGCCATTTCGAACGCGTCACCGGGATGCCCGGCCACTTGCAGCAGTTGCGCCGCGGTCAGCGTGAACTCGAGGCGCGAGGCGGCCGCGGGCACGAGGAAGGTCTGGGAGAGGTCGGTGTAGAGGCGACCGGGGACCGAGGTCAGCACGGCGTTGTTCCCGATCGCCAGGACGTTGCCAAAGACGTTCCAGTTAGAGGGCGTTCCACTGCCGCTGACCAAGCCAAAGTCCCCGTTGAGGATGCTGACCGGCGGATTCGCCAAGGCCTGCTGAACGGCATTCTCGAGTTCGACGTAGCCGAGGTGGCCGGCCGCATCTTCAAAGCTCGGACCGCCGAAGCCGGATTCAGCCTGTTGGGCGGCGAGATACCACGCCTGCCGAATGAGGGAGCCTTCCAGCGCCGTGGGCTTCTCGCGGACCCCGATGGCAAGATAACCATTCATCAGGGCGTTCGGGTAAACGGAAGGATCCAGATGCTCGCCGTCGGACGAGAGCGCGGCTTGCACGCCCCCAAAGTCAAAATGCGGTGTGCCTGTGACACTAGAGGTCACTCCTGCGGCAAAACCCGAATAATCCTTCGCGAATCCTAGCAGGTGGCCCATTTCGTGGAGCACGAAGGAATAAAGGTCGTAGTGTCCGATCACCTCGGAATTATTGTTCCCGAACTCCCCGGAATCGGTCGGCGTGGGATCCACAAACCAGCCGCGGCCGGCGGCCATTGCGTCGATCGTGATGCGTCCCTTCAGCGGACGACCGTCCGAGCCCAGCTTCAGGACTTCGGCGTAGCCCAAGACGCCCGCGTCCAGCCGATCAACGACCAGTTCCACCTCAAGATCGACCGGCAGGCCCAGGGCCTCGCTCCAAGCGGCACGCGCGGCCGAATTGATCTCGGCCCAGGCCTTGTTCAAATCGACTGAGGCCGGGGCCAAGAGATTCAACGCCGGCCCGCTAATCGTGCCTCCGGCCGTGAGCTTCCAACGCCCGATATCCCCGCCAAACGTGTCGCTCGACGTCGTAACGGACGCTGCAGTCGGCGCCGGCGCGGGAACAGACACCGGCGGCCGTACATAGGTACCCAGATCTAGCGTCGTACCGTTAAATGAGACCGGGGCAGTCCCGGGACTGCCGGCCGCAATATATTGGCCGACAAACCGAATGCCTTCCGGACGGGTGAGCGACCAAATTGCTCCGAAATAGCCGGACCCAACCGCATTATTGTCTGCCCCGCGGCCATTTTGTATATCGGAGATGCTGTTGAAGGTCGCGAAGCGGTTGCTGATATCGATCGCGTAGTAGCTATTGTCGAGTGCCCCGCTGAAATAGTGAGCGCCGACGCGTTGCACGTTTTCAACGTTCACCCAGCTGTTGATGCCCGCTTGCGCCTTCTGCGGCAGTCCATTGAAGAGGAAGGAGAAGTCGCGGACCAACGCGCCACCTTCGCCATACATGATGGATTGGACGCGACCCTGGAATTTCCCGTTCGCGAAGGTTGCCCGGCCGCGATACGACGAGGTGTAACCGCGCAACGAACCGTTCTCAAACGTGGCGTACTTCATGTCGACATCGTGGCCGTGTACACTGGATGGGAGTTCCGAGAAAATGGTGTCGCGGGCGGCGGTGGCGAGCGGGTCCTTGCCGACCTTACCCATTTCGATGGCCTCGCTGCCCGGCAGCTTGTTCAGCCCCTCCCGACTGAGCAGGGCGAGATCGAAGTCACCGGACCCCGGCGAGAAGGGCCCGCCCGGTTTGGTGATGTCCGGCAGGATCCGCCCGAGCGCGGCCGCTTCGCCACCACGGCCGTAGGCGGCCATGAGGGCTTCCGGCTTGATGAACCCGTTCCGCATGGCGTCCATCAATTGGTAGCGGTTGGCAAAGGTCATCACGTCGGTGCCGTAGCTGCCGTAGACGGCCAACTCCTGACCGGCCTCAAGCTTGTTGCTGGCGCGCTCCAGCCCTTCCCAGACGTTGTTGGGCACCAGCCCGCGCTCGCGGAACTCCTCCAACTTCCGCCCTTCGAAGATGAGGTCATAAATCTTAACCCGGGCGAAGACCTGGTCCTTGGCCTCGCGCAGCATGAAGGCCACGGCGGTCGCATGGGGGTCACCCGCCTTGACGCCCTCGACCAGGGATTTGTCGGCACCGATGGCATCAAGGAATTCGGCGTGCGAGACATCGCGCAGAGAGCTGTCTTCAAGGGTATCAAGGACTTTGCCGGCCCATTCGCGCTCGGCGGCATTCTCGATGCGATTGAGCAATTGGCGCGGGTTCTCGGCATAGCTGCGGGCTTCGCGATGGGCAGCGCCGACTTGGTCGTAGGCGTCCAAATAAGCCTTCGTTCCAGCTTCCTTGCTTCCTCCTTCGGCGATCGTCTTTTGCCACGCTTCAGCTCCGGCCCTCGTCCCCTCAAAAACCTCCAAGCTAGTGCCGGCGCGCTCACGGGCGGCCGCGCGCTCGGTCGCCACGGCCCCATCCGCCTTGGACAGCGCCGTCTCATGGCTCGCGCCCGCCGACCGGGCCTCGAAGTAGGTCGACTCGTGCACAAAATCCGTGTGCCCCTGCAGCCGGTTGGCGCCGGTCTGGGCGTCGCGGGTCAGTTGGGCCACCAGCGAGCGCTTGCCAAGGGCGCGGTTAAGCAGGCTCTCCCCGATCATGAGTCCGCGCCGCCCAGCCGCTAGCGCCGTGCTGTTTTTGGAGTCGCTGAAATGATTCCAGCCACTTTGCACGAGTCCCTTTGCCACCCCGGGCTCTCTCAGATGACTCAGCCCAGACCTGGCGGACGTCGCCGCCTCCTTCACTGATGTCTTGGCGGCACTGAAGCTCTCTTTTACCGCGGCCCGGAATCCATTTTCCTTCAGGAAACTAAACGCCCCCTTGATCCTGGGCGCGGCGGCGACCCCGCCGGCCACCATCTTGTCGAACAGTGGCGGCGCAAAATTCATCGACAGGTCCTTGAGCACGGCCTTGACCGCGGCGCTTTTGGAACCGAGCGAGCGCGCAATCCCGGTCGGCAGCGGAAGAATGCCAGCCAGTTCCTCGCCGGCCTTTTCGACATCTCCGGAAAAGAACGCTTTCCCAAAGTTAAACAACCCGACAAAGGGTGAAATCGCCAGGGTGCCGATCGCCTGGAATAACGATAACGGGCCGGTAATGTTCTCAGAAACCTTGAACAGATTGCTCTGGAATCCGTCCTTGGTGCCTCCAAACAAGCCGATGACGTCGGCCCCGATGTTGATAAATTCCTTGCCGATGTTCCAGAATCCCTTCCCCAGGCCATAGTAGAACCGGCCCATGTTGGAGAGATTGTCCACGCCCTCCGCGTGCGCCCAGATGAAGCCGAGGGTGGGGATGGTCCAGAAAATCTTACCGCTCGTCTGCAACCAGGTGTCTTCATGGGTTTCGACGGTTTCGCCCACGGCGGCGAATACTTTGTGTCCATTCGAGTCCTTCCCGATGCCGACGGTCCTGATGTCGTAGCGGGAGCTGCCGAACGTCGAGAAACTGATCCAGAAGCTGTGCCAGTATTCCGCGTCCACATCGACGAAGTTGGTGGAGTACTCCGAGTTGTTGGGACCCGGCTTGCGCATGGTGGATTGCTGGAGTCCCGACGGATCGGAACTATTCACCGGATCATTGGCCGAATACCGGTAAACGTTGGTGTCCCCGCCCCCGAGTCCGATCGGGTCCTGACTGATAAAGCGGCCCAGCAGTGCGTCGTAATACCGCGCGTGCATATAATAAAGCTGGCTGGCGCTGTCCCACTCGCGGCCGATGAAGAAGTGCCGCTGATAGATATTCGCGTTGGATCGTGAGACGATTACCCCAAACGCATCGACTCGAACGTGATCCACGACCACGCCGGCGTTGTTAATGAGGTCGCGTACCGTGCCCTGCTGGTCGGAAAGATGCCAGTAAACCTGACCGCCCGCGCCACCGTCCTGGGCCAAAATCATATCGGGAGTGGTGCCGCGAAGGTACGCTATATCAGGCAGCGGTGCCCCGGGCCCGGCGATGCCGTCGGCGTCGAGGAACTCCATCATCACGGCATTGCCGACGTAGATGAAATACCGGGCGGTAGTCGTCGAGGTCGGGATGGTCTCGACGATTTCCTCCCGCACCCGCCGATCGAGTCCATCGTAGGTGTAGTTTACCGTCCGAATCAAATTGTCCGAGTAATCGGTCACGGCAACCGATACGAGCCGGTTGCGATAATCCCAGGTGTAGACGCTAATCCGGCGGGCCGCGCTATCGACCCGGCGGGTGATGTTACCCTCGTTGTCGTAGGTGAAAACCTCGTTGCCGGTCGATTCGACCTGATTGTCGACGCCAATCACATAACCGGGCTGCCGGTGCGATGCGATGCGGTTACCGGCGGCGTCGTAGGTGTACGACTCATCGGGCATGAGCGGATCAGTGTAGTTTACTGCCACCAACTGATTGCGCACATCATACACATAAGTGGCGGTCCCATCCGCCGAAACGCGCGTGACCAACTGGCTGTTGCCGCTGTAGGTGAGGTCGTACGCATTTACCACCACCCCGGACGCCAGCCGATGTTCGAGCCGGGTGATAATGCCGCGGTTGTCTAGAGTATAAGTGGTCGTGGCGACATTGGTGCCGGCGCCGGCCCCGTTCACTCGGGTCAGAGTCGCCAGGGCGCTGATATCCGGCTGATAGGTGAAATAGACTGCCTTCGGGGTCACGAACGAGCCGTCCTGACGAATGCTCGCCAAGCGGCCGGTCAACGATTCGTAACCGTAAACATTGCGCCAAAGAACCGGACCGGCGCCAGCCTGCAGCGTGATTTCGAGCGGCCGGCCCACGTCATCAGGAGTGAAGCGGACCGTGGTGCTGAAGCCGCCAATCGTCATCCGTTCCAACAGCAAACGGGCGGTGGTATCGTCAGTATACTCGCGCTCCACTGTGGTGGTTCCGTCAGAGATACTGGTGATCCGACCTTCCAGGTCATAGGTGGTCGAGATCTCACCGACCACGTTGCCGGGACCGTCCAGCCACTGTTCGGAAACCACCCGGTTTGCACGGTCATATTCGAAGCGCCGCACCCGGTCATCGCGGTCCGTGGCTTCCACGAGGTTGCCCATTTCGTCATACGAATAGGTGCGTGTTCCCGTGGCATTGGTTTCGGTCCGCACCAATCCGCGACCGTCGTAGGTGAACGTTTGGACGGCGCCGAGCGCACCGGTCACCGAAATGACGTGGCCCATCGCATCGTAGTTCTGCTCGGTTATACCGCCCGCTGCATCGATATTCTGGCGCATGCGACCCAGGAAATCGTAGACGTAGGAGACTCGGTGCCCCAGCGCGTCCGTCTCATCAAGGAGGTTGCCCGCCGCATCATAATTATAGGTGGTCGCCTGGCCGGCACCGTCCACCACGGTCTTCAGCCGGTTGAGTGCGTCGTAGGTGTAAGTGGTGGTAATCCGACCGTTCGTCCTGGTCAGGACATTTCCGGCCGCGTCATAAGTAATCAGGGTCACGCCGGACGCAGGGTCCTCGATCCGGACCGCGCGGTGGTGGAGGTCATAGAAGGTCGTGACCGTCAGACCGTCAGGCATGATCTGGTCCATCCGGAACCGATTCGCGACATAGGCATAGGTCCATGTCGTCACCAATTGCGAAGAGCTGTTGCCCGCCCTCGGCTGGGTTGCGATGACCCGTTTGGTGGGACGGCCCACCTTGTCGTACTCAAACGTGGTGACGTGGCCGAGCGGCGAGATGAGTTCGATCAGGCGCCCCGCATCATCGTAGCGGTTCGTCGTGACGGCCGTCACCGGCGGGCCCTCCGGGCCATCGGGCTCATCGATCTCGATCAGGAGATTGCGCGCTTCATAAATGAACTCGGTTCGGAAGCCCCGCGGATCGATCTCGGCAGTCACATTCCCCACCAGATCGTATTCCCAAGCCGTGATGGCCTCGAGCGGTTCCTCCTCGGTGCCGACCTGTTGGCGCATTTCGATACGACGACCCAAGCCGTCGTAGGTGTAGGTCGTCACATAGAAGACTCCGCGGAAATCCGTCGCGGAGACCAACCGGCCAATTACATCGTAAGTATAGTTGGCTGAGACCGCTTCCGCCGTCCCGGCAGCGCGGGTTTCCTTGATCTTGAGGTTGCGCGCATCGTATTCGTAAACCGTGCGGACCCCGCGCGGATCCACGATAAGGACAACGTTGCCCGCCGCATCGTAATCGCGATGGCTCACGCCCCCGGCAGCGTCGACCAAGTTGACCAAGCGCCCCAGGCCGTCGAACTGCGTGAGGGTCTTGTGTCCGATCGGGTCGGTCACTTCCGTGACCGAACGGTTGCCGAAGTAGTTGTAGACCGTGCGGGCACCGCCCTCGTCCGTGATGGTCAGCGGCCGGTTGAGCAGGTCGTAAGTGTAGGCCAGCGTGCCATCGGGGGAACGGTCCTCGATGATATTGCCCCAGCGGTTGAAAAGCCAGGCGACGACCTGACCTTCTGCATCCGTGGTTTTCGCCAGTCGGCCCAGGCGATCGTATTCGAAAACAGTGACAAAGGCGTCGCCGCCCGTCGCACGTTGCCGCAACAGGTTGCCATCCGCGTCGTAGGCGAAGGTCTCATAGACCGTGCGCGCGCTGCCGGCGGAACCCGCCTCATAATTGATGCGCACGACGCGGCTTTGGGCATCGTAGACTTTGGTCGTGGTCCGGCCAAGGGGATCGGTTGCAGAGACCAGATTGCCCACCGCGTCGTAGCGGTAGGTGGTGACCGCTGACGCTCCCGGGCCACCCACGACCATTGAGCGACTCAAAGGCCGGTTTTGGGCATCATACGTGGTGGTCGTCGCAAACGCGGCCCCGCGCGGGTCAATCTCCGTGACGACGTTCCCAACGGCATCATAGACGTAGCTGGTCGTGACCACGCCCGCCCCCGATGGCTGACTCGTGGAGGCGACCAAACCTGCCGGCGTGTAGGTTTGGCTGATCACGACGCCGCGCGGGTCGGTGCGGGTCAGGACGTTACCGGCCGCATCATAGGTGTAGGCGATCGTGTTACCGACCCGATCGGTCCGGAACAAGATCCGGCCCAGTCCGTCGTAAGACTGGGTCTCCACGTAAACAACGCCGTTGGCATCGCTAAAAGGCCCTTCGGTCCGGGTGTTCCGACCTAGCGAATCGTAGGTCCAGGTCGTGGTAAACGTTCCGTTGATCGTCTCGCTGACTCGACGCCGCATGGCGTCGTAGGTGTAGACAAAAATACGCTGGGTCCCGGCTGCCTGGTCGGTTTCCGTGTAGCGGATCAGGTTACTCTCCTCGTCGTAGACGTAGCTGGTCACATTGCCGTCCGGATCCGTCACGGTGGCGATCCGATTGCGCTCGTCGTAGGTGTAGCTCGTGACGTATCCGGCGCCACGCGCCCCCGTGCGGGTCAAAACGTTACCGAGCCGATCATAGGTGAACGTCTCGACTGAAGACGCGTTTCCTCCGTCCGGCGACTGCTGCGGGCGCTCAATGCGGGAGATCCGGCCGGCATCGTCGTAGAAGTACCGGGTGACATAGTCATCACTCCGGGGATCGATCGCCGCCGTAAGACCACCCGCCTGATCGTAGACATAGCGGTATACGGCTACCGCCTCTGGCTGCGCGGGCGAACCTTCGGGCCGTTCTTCGCGCACCAACCGGTTCGCCGCATCGTAGGTATAGCGGGTCGTGTAGTATGCCCCGCGCGGATCCTGCACCGAGATCCGATTGCCGACGGCATCGTAGGCGAAAACCGTCTCGCGCGCCGGCCCGCCATTGTTCGCCGCCGGTTCGACCAAACGCACAAGGCGATCGAGATTATTGTACAAATAGTTCGTGGTTAATCCGCGGGCGTCGGTGCTCGATAAGCGATTACCTGCCTTGTCATACGTGTAGGATTCCACGACGTCGGCGTAACCGCCGCCGACCTGATGGGTCATGCGAGTGACCCGATGAAGGAAGTCGCGCGTCACGGTAGTCGTATAGCCGCCGACGTCCGTGGTGGTCAGGGCATTGTCCCCGGCGTCGTACGTGTAGCTAGTCGTGTTCCCCGCCGGATCGGTCACTTGGGTGAGGCGACCAAGGACGTCGTAGCGCCATTCCGTCGTCAACGGACCGCCAACTGAGTTTCTGGGACCAAATTGGAATCTCACTTGGCCAGCGGCATCAAAGACATAAGTGGTGGTGGAACCATCGGCTTCGCGGATGGCGGTCCGCCGATTCAGCAGGTCGTAGGTGTAAGTGGTCACGTGGCCTTCCGCGTCCGTGATGGTCGCGACATTTCCATGCTTGTCGTAAGTAAACGTCGTGGCTCCCGCCGGGGTGGTGCGCGTCAGCAGGCGATTGGCGCGATCATAGGTGTAGAGAGTTACAATCGCTGGGCCGCGCGGGTCGGAAAGGCTCACCACATTGCCGACGGCGTCGTAGACCATGAACACCGTCGCGGTGCGGTTGTCCGCCGGAGTGCCGCTGGGGGTCGTGACACTTACTTCCCGGCCGATCTTATCATAGCGGTGCACCGTGGTGTAGTAAGCCCCGCGAGGATCCGTTTCCGAAACCAGCTGGCCGGCCGCATCATAGACATAGTTCCAAGTTGTCGCATCCGGCGTTCCGAATGCCTCCGTCAAACTCTTCAGGTGATTCAGGCTGTCGTATACATAGACCGTCTTCCGGCCGAGGCCGTCCTGGGACTGCTGGAGGAATCCCATGGCATTGTAGTCCATGCGCGTAGTCACCTCATCGGCGGTCCCACCGGCCGCCGTCGTGGAGCGGATGCGATTCAGGCGATCCAACACATAGTCGGTGCGATAGCTTTCCCCCTGCGCGGGGGTGACCCGGTAGATGTTTCCAACCTGGTCGCGCGCATAGGTGGTCACCCGACCAGCCGCATCCGTCACGGTCAGCAGACGGCCTGACCGATCGTAGGAATTGGTGGTCACGTATGCCGACCCTCGTGGATCGGTGGTAGTGATGAGTTGACCCATCACGTCGTAGGTAAACGTGGTGATTCCGTTCAGCGCGTCCGTAATCTGGGTGACCTGATTGAGCGAATTGTACGCTGTCACCGTCCGGGCTCCACGTGGACTGACCACGACCGTGCGATTGCCGGCTTTGTCATACTCGTAGGTCGTCGTTTCCCCTTCCGCATTGGTTTCGCGGATCGGGCGATTCGCGCCGTCATACACGTAGGTGGTCACATAGCTGGCACCCCGCGGATCTGTCTTCGTGAGCAGATTCCCCTGACCGTCGAAGGTCGATTTCCAAACGTTCCCCTCGGCATCGGTCAAGCGCACGATCCGCTTCAAAGCGTCGTATTCAAAGCTATTAAGGTAACCCGAGTCGCGTGGGTCCGAGGTGTTTTTGGCCTGGCCGTCGGCAAAATAGGTGGTGTAAACCGTGGCCAATCCTCCGACGGTGGTCGTCAATTCACGGTTCCGTGAATCATAAGTATAGGTGGAGGTAAATTGGATGGCGCTGCCGGCCGCCTGGATCCTCTTGGTGACATTGCCGGCGTTATCGTACTCGTACCGCGTGACGTTACCCTCGGGATCGGTGACGACCCCGGGTTTATCGAAGAGGTTGTAAGTCGTAAGAACCGTTTGGTTGCCCCCATTCCGATCGTTTCCGATGACTTCCCGGATGACGCGGTTGGCCCCGTCGTACGACATGGTTACATCTTCCTTCGTCGGTCCGGTCTGGTGCGTCACCCGGCCCCGCCCGTCGACTGTCAGGACAATTACTCCACCGTCGGGATTCTTGATTAAAACCATGCGCCCGGCCTTATCATAGCGCCGCTCAAGCACTGCTCCGACCGCGTCATACTCGAAGCGCAGGCGACCGTTTTTGTCGAAAACCTGCGCCGTCGTGTTGCCGTTCGGGTCACGCATGTACATGTAAGTGCCAAATTTTTCGGCGGCCACCGCGTACGGGGTTGACAGGCTGCCGCGGTCATAGCCGTAGGCGGTCTCAGCCGCGACACCACCCGCGTCAATCACCCGGAGCGTGAGGCGGTTGAGTTGATCGTAGGCCATCGTGTTGACGTGACCGTTCGAATCTACCGTGCGGACCACATCTCCCTCGGCGTCGTAGACGGTATGCCAGTTGAATGCACCATCAGCCGAAGCCACCGATCGATCGGTCTGGCGGTTCATCGGGTCGTAACTTGCCGTCGTTCTCACCCCCACCTCGTCCGTGCGGGCCGTTTGATTCCCGGTTCGGTCGCTATACTCGGCAGTGGTGGAGGATCCGTCCGCATAAGCGGTGGTCGTCGGGCGGCCAAACCCGTCGTAGCCAAACGTCGTGGTGTGGCCTTCGCCGTCGGTCGAGGACTTCAGCAGACCGTTCGTATAATAGGTGAATCCCAGCGTGACCGTATTGGGAGAACCCGCCGGCACATTGCCGCTGCGATCCGTTATGACCGTGGTCAGCAGATTGCCGTGGCTGTCCAGGGTGTAGACAAACTCGCGGCCCGCCGTATCCACATGGCGCGTGGGCAACGACCACTGCAGGTTGTATTCCCATGTCTCCTCCACCCCGGCGGCGCCCGGACCGTCGGGATGATCGATCTTCTTCACCAGATTGCCAAAGTCGTCATATTCGTACTCGACCGGATTGCCGGCTCCGTCGGTGATTTTCGTGACGTAACCGTCCTTGTTATCGCGGCGATCACTTGAGACCAGGATCCCATCCTCGGCGTCCTTCGAGGATTTGAACTGACCGTATCCGGTCATGGTGTAGGTAAGCAACCGTCCTTCGTAGTCGGTGTAGAGCGCCTTGGCAGAAAGCAGGTTGTCCTTACCTTCCCGGCGGCCCAGTTCCACGGTGCGGGCATGTTTGGCCGGATCGCTCGCCAACTTGAGGTCGGCGACCTCCATAAGTTGCGCCGGAGTCATGGTGAAGACTTTCCCATCGACGCGCTTGCCCCCAATGACGCGGCCGGTGGGACTGTAGTCGACCTTATCCACGAAATTGAGTCCGCTCGTTTCCGCCGGGTCGTTGCCGCGCTTGTGCGTGATACTGGTGATCAGGTGCGGAAATAGCGGATGTTTGTAGTCAAAGGATTCCTTTGATCCGTCCGGGTCGATGATCGCCGACAGGTTATTGCCGGAGTACTCCAACCGGGTAACGCGACCCGCCGGATCGATGATGCTGGTGACCCGGCTGCCGGCGTACGTAAATCGAGTCACCAGGTTGACTGAATCGGTGATCGAAAGGAGCAGATCCTTTGACCATTCAAATACGGTCGCGTTCAGGTTGCGGTCCCGCATCACGGACATCTTTCCGTCGGAATTGAACTCGTATTCCGTGCCATACTTTGTCGTCAGGATAAAGGTCCCGTCCACTTTTTGCCGCAGGTCGGAATAATCGGAAGCCGAGAGGGCGGTGAACGCATCGCCGCGCTTTTCGGGCGCGATGAAGATTTCTTCGCGACCGGAACCGTCCGCCACCATGACGCCGCCATCGCCCGCATAAATTTCCAGCAGGCCGGTCAGTCCCCAGCCGGCGCCAAAATTGCCTTCCTTGCTCGAATTCACCACGGTGTACGGCTGCGTAAAGGTGAAGAAGCGGCCGTTGGTATACTTGCCCTCGGCGTCCTTCTTAAAGAGGCCATATTCCAGCACCATCGTGTAGAGGCCGGTGGGCGCTTCGGTGAGATCGATCGGGATGCCAGCGCCAAAGGTTGAGCCTTCGGCGATGGTCGCGGGCAGGTCAAAGAACAACTCATGGCCACTCAGGCCAAGCGCCACCGCGTCGGCGGCCGAGAGTCCGTCCGACTGGAGGAAGACGCCCTGGTCGTTGCGCAACGTCAGCCGGACGATAAACGTGGAACCTTCGCTGTCCTTCGGCAGCGCACTCACCGCGAAGTAATAAATGTCCAGCGGCTGCGCCCGCAGGGAATCGTACCGCAAGGTGAAGCCCTGCTGCGCGCCGAGCGCTGCATAGGAAACCAAGGCGTGGGTCAGTTCCAAAGCGCCCGTGTGGGCGTCGGCCGCGCCGTCGAGGCCGACTGGCAGGGTCAGCGGCGTGTTGGGATAGCTGTTGAGCGTCGGGGACTGGTTGTAAGGGGTTTGCGCAATTTGAACCGCCGTGCCGGCCCTCAACGGTGGCGCCGCCAAGCCGCGCGGCAATCGTCCCAGGGGAATGGGCTGATGGGTGTTGCCCTCCGGGCCGTCCGGCCCGTTCAGGTATCCGAAGTAATCGGCCTTGAGCATGATGCCATTGACCACCACGTCGATCGGCACCGAGCTCAAACGGCCCCGCAGCAAATGCGACAGGCTGTCGGGAATCGGCAACGGCTCGCCGATCTGGCTGAACGAAGCGATCGGGGCACCCTTCGCTTGCTCCTCGATGGTTTTGACCATGAGTGACGCGTCATAGGCGAATACCCGATTTTGTGTCTGGAAACCGGCGTAGAGGGTGAAGGTGCCCGGCGCCACCGCGATGCCCTCGGGGAATCCGTCGATCACCGGCGTGGTCGCCGCCACCAGGCGCGGCCGGGTGACCGGATCGGCAAAGCTGCCGAGCGGATTGCGAATCACGCCCACATTGCCGCCCGCGACGATCGGCACTCCGATCGGCTTGCCATTGAGCTCCACCATGGCGTCCGCCTTCGCCGGATCCACGCCCCGGACCGCGGCGATCTGTTCCGGCGTAAAGGTGTACACGTAGTCATAGTTGTAGGTCTCGAGACCCTGAATGGATGAATCGTGCTTGGGATCGCCCAGCACAAATTTGTTGTAGCCCGTGATGAAAGCGTAGGACGGGTGCTCGCCAATGATGTCCTTCATCGCGTTGGCCGCCACGAACGTAATGCTGGACGCGTTGCTGACCCCAAACACCTGGGTCAGCCGGCCCTCAATCAGCCGCGGAATCAGGCCAAAATTACGGATGTCTACAAATTCCGGCGCCCAGACACCCACGGGGCCGAAGTAGGTCCGGCGGAGGATACCCACTCCCCGGCTGTCATCGAAACGATCAACAAACAACATCACATTCGGATCGTCCGTCGCCGTGATATCGTAAGGCTCCGGCCCCACTTCAATTGAAGAAGCGTCCGGAAACAACATCGCCGGCTTGCCGCGCGTCGCGATTTTCGTGTCGATGATCAGGATGTTGCCGGTCGGCGCCCCATAACCGCCGAACAGGGTGCGGCCGGGAGCGGTCACAAAGAGGAGGGTGTCGTCAGAGTTCAGGGCGATACCGCGGAGATTCAACGGCGCCGGCCCCACTGAGATGGTCTGGACCTGCTGGTTGAACGTTTTAGAGAACGGATCGATATCGATGACGTAGATGACGGGGTTCGCCTCATCACTGACGTACAAGAAGCGTCCGCTCTTTTCCGCCACGAGGTCGAACGGCCGCGCGCTCGTGGGCAAGGCGATGTGCTGGATTCCAGCGGCAGCGGCATCCGCGTCGATCTCATGCAGGGCAACCACGTCGATCACTGCGACCCCGGCTACTCCATTCAGCGCAACGTACAAACGCGTGCCGTCGGAAGTGTAGGTCGAGTTACGCGGCGACGGATTGAAACCTTGAATGGTGCTCAGGGTGATGCGGGCAACTTCCACGGGGTCCAATTGCGTCAATTCGCCCACGACTACAGTGTTGAAGGAATCGATGGCGCTGATCGTGTTGTCGCCACTGTTCACCGCGAAAGTGTAGTGACCGTTGGGAATCAGCTGGGCCGGATTGCTGGGCAGCACTTGGACCTCCCACTCGCCATCCAGCGGTGCGTAGGTCTTGCGATTCACGGTGACGTAACCACCCGCGACGAAGGCGCCATCGGGCAGTTTAACGACCAGCGTATTCGCGTCCGGCATCGAGAGGAAGAGCGACCCGGAGATGACAATGTCCCGCCCACCGACTGGCAGCACTTTGCCGTCAAAGTCAAAAGTGTCGCGCCCGCCGATCTCGATGGTCACAAACAGATCGTCGATCGAGTCACCGAGGAATTCCGGCGCCGACGGGTAGGGATTCTCAACCAGAAGCAGGTTCTCTCCGGAGATGACCAGGCGAGGCTCGACGACGCCGGGGGTGATGCCAAAATCAAAGGAGAATTGCGTGATCGTCGGCGGAGTCACGGCCTTGACCACGTAGCGCGGCGGGTACGGCAGGCCGTACGTGACGATTTGACCTGGCGCCACGCGCACGTCAGATATCCCAACGCGGACCAGACCGCTCGGTTCCACGAAACGGCCATCGACGGAATAGTTCACATCGCCCGCCAGCGGAATGAGCACGTCGCCATAGGGCCCGACCCACACCCCATAACGCGGACCGTCGCCGCCCGCGCCCAAGACCGACTGCACGGTTACGAGGGACTTTAACTGGCCTAGCTGCTTAGCCCGCGACGGACCGTTATAACCACTCACCCGCCGGGAAAAATCCTCCAGAACGGCGAGGACGCCGGCAAATGTGGGTGAGCCAACAGCGGCCATTCCCACTTGGCTCGGGACAAAGAACGCCCCTGGTGCGGCAAAGCGATCGTAGGCTCCCAAGTTGGGCGGCGAGGTGGTGCGCATCCGTCCGTCGACGCCCACCACCAAGGTATCCATGATAATCCAGATCTGCTCGTCGGGCTGGTCATTTCCGGATTTCAGAGTCCCCGGCTGCATGAAGTAGAATATCTGGCCGACGTGGGACCCAATCGGCGCCGGCATATCGATGGTCACCCCACCGTTTAACGTGTTGCTCCCAAAGCCAACCTGCAGCCCGCCGGCAAAAGTCCATCCATCAGGCATCGCCAGGGGTATCTCACTCTGGGCAACCGAACGCACGGTCACCGTCTGGTCATTCGACAACGCTCCACCGGGCAGCCCCACAATAATCCCGTCGCCCTGCACCACCCCACCCGCCACCCCAACCGTGGCACCACTGGCCACAGCGGGGGCCACGACAAATGCAGCCCGCAGGCTCCATCCACCATTGATCACGGTCACTGTGACGCTACCCGCCCGAAGCGCAGTCAACAAACCATCGGCCGTAATGGTTGCGATCGTTGGATCACTGACAAAGTAACGCGTGCCGTCGCTGGCTGACGCGCGGCTGACCATGCCGGCTTCCAGACTCTCGCGTACCACCATTTGGCGCGTCGCGCCCGGAATCAAAATATAACTTTCGGGATAAATCTCGATCAGGCGCGAATCTGCCGGGCCAACCGTGATCGCCGCGGCGATGCTCCCGCCACCATTAATCCGGAATTCCACAATGGCGAAGCCCGCACCCACTCCCAGCACCGTGCCGTCCAGTCCCACTGAAACGACTCCCACGTTACTCGACACCACCGAATAGGTCGAAGGATCCAGTTCGATCGTGCCGCCGGCGTAATCGCCGACCAGGCGGAAGCGGCTGGTTGCCCCGGGCGCCACGACCGCGTCGGCGCCCTCAATCCGGTAACGGGTAAAGATCGCCTGGGTAACATTGATGGTGATCGTGGCGGGCGCCGAGCGCAGCGCACCGTCGTCGGCCTGCAGGGTGAAGGTCGCGGTGCCGGCCATGCCGGGCGTGGGGATAAAGATCGCGCGGCGGCCACCGTCGATCAGCCGCAGCGCGCCACCCACCGGCGCACCCACCAGGAAGTGAAGCAGGTCGCCGTCGGGATCGACCGCGAGGGTGCTGAGGTCGATCAGGACTTGGTTTCCGCTGATCGCGGCAAACGTTCCGGCATTGACGGTGGGGGCCCGGTTGCCAACAAAGCCGGCCCCGGCGTCGAGATACGCACGATCGCCGTCGTTAACGGCGCCGTCGCGATTCCAATCCGCCGCGCCGACGAACCCGGCCTGACCGGCCACGGTGTTGAATGCGCCATTAAAGATGGTCTGGTCGACGCCATCCACGGCGCCATCGCCATTCGCGTCGCCAGCTAGGAAGAACGAAACCGTAAACGCGCCGGATGCGCCGCCGGCGCCGGTGAGCTCGACGACATAGGGACCAGCGGTATCGAAAGTGAAGAGTGCCAGGCTGCGGCCGCTGGCCTCGCGGGTGAAGCCTGCGGTCATCCCGCGAATCGTGGCCGCGACGGGTTGCCAGCCGTCAGCGGACGTGACCTCGATGCCGATGGTCACGCGGCCTGACTGCGCCGTGGCGAGTTCATTCTTCCCCAGGACAATCGCGAGACGGTCGGTTCCACCCGCCGCGATCGCGCCCGTTACGGCCGTGCCCACGAATTCAGCCGTGGTGCCCAAGACGCGGCGCACCGCATCGACGCCCAGCAGCAGGCCATTCGCATCATAACGCACGGACTGCGCGTTGGCCCCCGCCACTTCGGTCAACAGGTGGCCCTGCGTGGCCCGGTAACCCAGCCAGGTGCGCGCGCCGGACTCAAGGATGGTGGCCTGCAGGAGATTGCCCGACGAATCGTAATCATAGAGGGCCTGCGTCCCATCCGGGCCGACGATCCGGCCGATGCGGCCGTCACTGTTGCGCTCAATTGAAACCCGTGAGCCGTCCGCCGCGACAATTCCACTATCGGTCCATACCACCCGCTGGCCACTGACGCCCCAAATTTCCCGCAAGCCGTCGGCAATGGTGAAGACAAAGCGGGTGCCGTCCGGCGCGGACAGCGAATAGTCGAAATCACTGAAGCGGCCGGAAGCCGGATTATAGGGCAGACCCGTGCCCACCTGGAAAAACGCCCCATCGGTCTCGCGCAATACCGCAGTCCCGCTCGTGAGGATAAAGGCCACACCGGCGTCCGCCTTCCACGCGGGACGAAAATAGCTGCGGTCCCCGCTCTCAATCACTTCCGGGGCGAACGTGAAGCCCGCCCGGCTGCCATCGGGCAGGGTCAAATAAACCCGCGTGCCGCGCGTGAAGGCCGCATAGAATCCGTCGACCTCGCGGCCGGTCGGCGCGACGTTCGTCGTAATGCGCGGGTCGGCCAGGACGAACTGCCAGCCAAAGCCGAAGGATCCGTCCGTACTGGCATCAAGGCTGGAATACCGCCGCGCCACCGGAATCGTGATACCCCCAAGGGTCAGGGTGAAGTCGGTTTCGAGGCGAACGTAGGCGCCCGGCTTGGTCGGAGTATTGATTTCAACCACCTGTTGAATCGATGCGGTGCGACCGGAAATGTCCGTGGCGGTCAGCGTCAGCGTATACGCGCCGTTGCCAAAATCGCCCGGGTTGATCTGACCCAACGTACTGCCGGCCGCCGCGCCGATCCGGGACGAATTGAGGATCGTGACGGTTCCGCCACTGACGGGAGTGAGCGTGAGCTGCCATGAAGCCAGGTTGCCATCGATGACCGAGCCCAGCACTGCCAACGGGGCGGTGAGCACCACGCCTGCAGGGACGTTGTCGAGCGTAATGACCGGAGCGGAGCGGTCCCCAGGATCACGCACCAGAATCTCGGTGGTCGTCCTGCCAATGAAACCATCGGCATCGGTGGCGGTGCCCACCACTGCGTAAATGCCGGGCGTCAGCGGACGGAAGGTCACCCGACCAAATGAATCCAGGGTCTGCGCGACCCCATTGATCGTCAGTGCGAGCGAGCGGACCGGCGCGGTGCCGCTGGCCGTCACCTGGACGACGATATTCGCTCCGGGAGCAACCGGGAAGCTCGGGGTAAGTTCGATGCGCACGGTCGGCGCCGCGGCCACTTGCTTCACCACCAAGGACAGAAGCTGGGTGACCGAGGCCAGGCCGTCGGTCACGGTCACGGGAATATCGTAACGGCCAATCTGGGCTCCGACCGGTGTCCAGGTGAACACGCCGGTGGCGGTGTTGAAGGCCGCACCCGGTGGCATTCCGGCGATGCTAAAGTACAGCGGATTGCCGTCCGGATCGCTTGCGACGATGTTCGTCTGAAACACATTGCCGGCGACGATTTGATGCGTGTCCGGCGTGGGGAACACCGGCGGCCGGTTGACGTTGAGAATCTGCACCAGCGCCGTCGCGGAACCCCGGGCACCGGATGAATCCTGCACTTTGAAAACGATCTCGTAGACCCCGGCCTGACTATAGTTTGGCGTCCAAACGAAGATCCTGGTGTCGGAATTAAAGGTCGCGCCGGCGGGCAGATTCTCAACGAAGTAGACCAGCGGGTCCCCATCAAGATCACCGCCAGCCACGAGGAAACTCAGGCGCAGGCCTTCCTGGCCGAGGATCGGTGGCGGCGTCGCCAGGTAGGGGGCGCGATTGACCTTCGCGATGTTGAAGGTGACGGTCTCGGCATCGCTGAGATTTCCATCGGTCACGCCGAAGGTGATCGTGAAATTTCCGACCTGGGCGTAGTCTGGAGTCCACACCAACAAACCGGTCCGGGCGTTGAACGCGGCGCCGACGGGCAGGCCGGTCACGGTGAAGGTGAGTGAATCGTTATCCGGATCCGAGGCGCCCAGATTGAGGACGATCGACTGGGTTTGTGATCCGACCTGGTTGCCGATCGCGTTCAGGACCGGAGCCTGGTTGGAAGAGCGCACCACAATATGGATCGTCTCGCTGGCCGTCGCGGGCACCCCGAGCCCATTGTTGCCGCTGTCCGTGGAGCTCAGGGTGATGGTGTGGTCGCCAGCGTCGCCAGCGCCCGGTGTCCAAGTGAAGCGTGCCACTCCATAGACGTTAGTCCCCGCAAACAGTGCACCAGCCGGCAGATTGGCGGCGGCCCAGGTCAGCGGATCCTGGTCCGGGTCGGAAACCCGGACATTGAAGATGAGTGCCTGCCCAATCAACGCCACCTTGTTACCCACCACCTCAAGGACCGGGGGCTCGTTGGCGGCAGTGGCGGAAAGGATGAACGACGCGGAGCCGGTGAGCGCGGCGGCGATCAGGCCATTGCCATTGTCCGTCGCCTTGATCGTGACGGTGTAGTTGCCGCGATTTCCGGCCAGTGGGGTCACCCGAATGATTCCCGTGCCGTTGCCGTTGTCGATCAGGGTGGCGAAGGACGGCAGGCCTTCAGCAGTGAGTGTGACCGGACCCGCGTCGGGATCCACTGCCCGGACCGGAATGTCGATCGTCCCGCCGACCGCGACCGTCTTGTTGGCGATCGGGTCGACCACCGGCGTGCCGTTCGTATCCGCGACGTCGATCCGAATAGTCTGCGTCGCAGAGACCGGAACACCGCCGCCGTCCCCATCGTTGGTGGCGACAAACGTGATATTGTAGCTGCCGGATTGCGCAAAGGTGGGCGTCCAGGATAGCAGGTGGGTCGTCGTATTGTAGGTCGCGCCGGTGGGCAGGCCAGTGATCTGGTAAGTCACCGTCGCCTGCGCGCCACCGCTGTCAATTTCGCCGCTGGCCTGACCCACGTTCGCCACGTTCGGGTCGAGCGCGATCACGCGAATGTTGAATAGCTGCCCTTCCCGAACGACGAGCGTGTCGAGTGGCGTGAATTGCAGCGGACCGTTCACGTTCAGCACGGTCAGGACGACGGTGCGCTGAGTGGTCATCTGCCCATCGCTGGCCGTGAACACCACCGTATAGACCCCGTGCTGATTAAAGAGCGGCGTCCAGATGAACTGCCCCGTACTTGGGACGAGCACGGCACCCGACGGCAGGTTCGTCGAGGTGTAGGTCAGGTCTTTCCCCTCGGGATCGGTTCCCCGCAACGCAAAGGTCAACGTCGTCCCTTCCGTCACCGTCCGGTCCACCGGTTGCGTGAACTCCGGCGCCAGGTTGCCCGGCAGGACCGTGATCTGGAAAGACTTTGTGACATCATTGACCCCATCGGACGCCCGGATGCGCACGTCCGCATAGACCCCGGCTTGGTTGCCGGCGGGGATCCAGCGCAACGTGCGGGAAGGCGCATCGAAAGTCGCGCCCGGCGGAAGATTTTCCATCACATAGGTGATCGGGCTGCTTTCCGGATCCACCGCGCTGAACGTGATGGAAAGCAACTGGCCGGTGGTGATGCGCCGGTCGATGACGGAGGTCAAAACCGGCGGACGATTCAATCCGGAAACACCGACGTTCCACACCTGCCGGGCATACGACCCATCGGCGCCGATCGCCCGCACTTCGAAGTGAACTGAACTATTGCCGCCACTGGGGGCCGCCCAGGTCAGCAAGCCGGTGGCAGGATCCAGGATCGCATTGTTGGGCCCGCTGATCAAAACGTACGACAACGCGGCGCCAGCCGGCGCGACGGCGGCGGCGCGATAAAGATATTGCTGGCCAGCCGCCGCGTCGATGCCCGGCGTGGAGATGAAGGCCGGACGCGATTCGGGCGCCACGCCGATCGCCACACGCGACACCGTATCCGGCACGATGCCTTGCGGGTTGCTGATGGTGAGGGTCTTCCAAGGAGTGGAGTCGCCGGCCGCGAGTGAACCGGAGCTGGGCAGCAGGTCGATGAAAGCGACGCCATTGGCGTCGTGCCCCGTCGGATTGATTACACTCAAACCCTGCGCGAAAATTCCATCGAGCAGCACCCGGACCGGACCCACCAGCGTCGTTCCCAAGACATTAGTGAGCCGGACATCGTAGGAGAAAGTGCCGGCGGCCCGATCGATGCGGGTATTCGCGAATTCCAAGCCGGGGCTGAGCTGCGGCGTCTGATCCTGCACCACGCTGAAGCCGGACGAGTAGGCGGAAATCAGGGCGTTGCCGAGTTCGTCCTGCACGCTGCTCAGCACGCGCAATTCGTAGGAGGAAGGCGCGAGGGAATCGAACACCAGGGTGACCGTGCGCGTTTCGGGATCGTATAGAGCCGCCCCGATCGGAACGGCCACGCCTGTGACCGTGTCGATGACCTGGTAGTTGGCCGGATTGGTCACCGAGCGAATATCAGTCAGCGCACCGCGGAACATCGAAGCGTCGAAGGTGATCGTCGCCCGGTTGATGCTCCCGGCGATGCCGGCGTTATTGACCGGATCGCTCGCGATAACTTCCGGCGGCTTCGCGGGGAACAACACATCAACCCCATTCGTGCCGCCAATATACAGCCGCCCGTCAGCGCCGGCCGCCAGAAACGCGCCGCGATCGCCGCCCGTGGCCAGCCGCACCGACTTGAGAGAGGTCGTGTCCAACGCAAACAAGTCACCGGTTGTCGTGGACACAAACAACAGCCCGCTCAAGCGGGTGCCGTCCCGGCCAAAGGCCAGGGCCAGCGCGGAAGCGGCGAGGTCGGCCACCACGGTGGCGGTGCCGCGCTGATCAAACGTCAGGAGCCGGCGCGAGACGCCGGCATCGCCGGGCCATTCCACGCCCCAGAGCGTGCCGTCCGGCGCCA